>JACCDO010228122.1_pt1 | contig 27933 bp, 15 predicted proteins | sample 7446101 | NCBI WGS metagenome assembly JACCDO01 (sample SAMN15323440, study PRJNA562643) | freshwater metagenome | isolation source: river surface water | place: USA:Blue River Watershed | collected 2017-08-16
TACAATCCGTCTTTGAACTCACCGCGATACACATCGCGGAGCTGCGAGATATGGATCCCTTTACCTTGAATGGTGTCGTAGTACCACTCGCCCATGTACATGGACCCGTCCTTATACGTGATGAAACCATCCAAATGACGTCGATTATTATCAAAAAAACCTTCATAAGCCCATCCTTCTGCACTGCGATAGTGCCCATGACCGAAGCGGAAACCTCGAAACCATAAACCTTCGTATACACTCCCATCTTTGAATGAATACATTCCCACTCCGTGGTACTGTTCGTCTAAGAACATTCCCTCGTAAACTTCACCATTTTTCATTCTAACTCGGTAGAAATCCTGCAAGTTATTGACATCAAAGTGATTATCAACTAACGGTCCTTCAAAGGTGCGTCCATCTGGCGCACGGAACACACCATAGTGATCCTTTGCGCGACCAGGCTTAATAACCCGACCTTTTGTATCTAAGAATTCTTCACTCACATAGGGTCCCTCATACACACTTCCGTCGTTGTAGCAGATGGTGACGATACCCTCGACTCTACCCTTTTTAAATGTTCCAAAAATAGAGTTATAAGTAGTCCATTTCTTACGGACCGAGGAAGCCCGAGGAATATACTCTGGTCGAACACGCAGCAAGTAGGGTGTTGAGTGCTCCACTACTACAACTGTTCGCACGGATTTAGTCAGCGAAACAAGGTCTCCTCCTCGAAAGTTCTGGACGTAACACGTATATATGCCTTCATCACTAAACTTATTGGTGTACTGCAAGTCTACTTTCGCACTATACCGGGCCTCTTTGATCAGCTGAAGCGCCTGGTAGCATTCTTTCAACCTGTTCATGGTGTCGTTATACATAGCAAATGCTTGAGCATCTGTTTTACCTTCAAGTTGTTCCTTTGTTTCTAATAATTTCTTTACCTCCTCTAATAGGACGGCTTCATCCCTATGAACTCCAGCGATAGTCAAGTCGTACTCTTCGATTTCTTTGTAGCTGAACAAGTACGAACAATTGCTGCACTTGGTGTGGTACGCATTAACCGGCGCGTTTTTACATATCATTTTACACTTGACACATCGATAAACACGACATTTCTTTGACGGGGCGCAGAATAAAGTCAGAGCCAAAGTGGGGTTCGTTGCACCAGGAATAGGCTTGGATCCTTTGTACCATTGAAACGTGGGCTGGGGCCAGCCAGTAGCCTCGCAATTCAGGATTACGCGTTGAACATCACCAAGCATGGGACCAGCAGTCAATATTTGATGCTCTGGTTGCTTGAGTATGGTCGCAGATTTCTCTTTCGAACGTAAGAAACGGATTTGACGGATACTTAGGTGCTTTGGGTCGCCATTATTACCGCGAAATAACAGCTTGAAGTACTTGGATAAAGGTGGTGGATTGAACTTGAATTTGTGCCATCTTTCACCTTTAAGTAGAGCCAACTCCGCTCGAACCAGGGTAGTATATGTCTTCTTTATCTTGTCTTCAGACGTGACCGTAGATATAATAACCGATTGAGGGGACGCCTCAAAAGTAGACGTCATGATCCAGATATCAGTAATACATTCAACCTTTTCTAGTTCAACTCTTATTTCACCTACTTCTGGGTCATCCGTTATCCAGTACGTATGCATTCTATGCTCTAACGCCTTTTCCCCGCCGTGATTAGGCACGGAAGATGAACACTTTAGTAATGTAATCTTCTTGACACTTCTTAAATCGATCTCCTTCTTCCTCGCAACATGACAGCGATAAGAACATTGTAGGATCATTGCCGCTCGTAATTCACGGCGACGTTTGCCAGTGCGTGACTTGGCTATTATCAGGCGGAATAACGCGGTTATGTTGATGGCAGCCTTCTGCAGTCGCTCATTGCGACGACGGAATATCTTTTGGAACTTGGCTATTGCCACGTGCAACTTCATAATGTCTTTCTTCTCCTTCATAGCAACCTTTTGCCTCACCTTGCATTGTATTGTTTTAACAGCATACTCTACTGACTCACGCAATTTGATTTGCGATGCGACGTGTAAGCTGATCAGATGCGGACTAGGGTTAAAGTGTTTTTCTATTGCTTCCGTGCGATGAGTGATATAGTTAGGTTGAAACGAAGGTAAGTAACAAACAATGAAATCACTTGCTTGTGTCAACTCGCCTTCTAGCGTGGGACCTGGATAGGATTCAACGTAACAAATACCGAATGTTTTGGTCAATAATCTCACATATTTCATTTTCAACATCCGCTGAAATGCATTCATTACAATTCGGCGGTTGCGCTTTAAGCCAAACTCTAAATCAGTGCCGTAGTATGGCAACCAATCCTTCGATCGTACTTTCTTTACTTCCACTTCATAATCCAACTCCTCTTCATCCTCCGCCTCCGCAGTTTGTTTAAGAGCTTTTAGTTGCTCAATACGCCACATTTGAGCGATCAATCGTCGACCCCATTTTTGTATGCATGTTACACTTGCATCAAGAGCATCTCTCTTACCTTTAATAGCCTTTTTACGTTGCATACGAGCAAGGCAACCACGCATAAGTGCCTGGATCTTAACGGCAGCATACCATCGAATTTTTCTTCTCTTAAACTTTTGTTTTGCTTGTCTAATACGTACTCGCTTCTGTATTTTAAGTGCTGCTCTATTTCTTCTTAACATTTTTCTTAATTCCTTTCTACTTAACCTAATGCGACATATCGATGTGATCATTGTGGCCTTCTTACGCACCATTGCCATCAAATCTCGGTATTCTTTGGCTAACTTTTTCCTTAACTCTTTGGCTGCAATACGCCGTGCCCAAGCAGCTAATTTAGTTGCTTTTTCTACACGTTTTTTATCACGTTCCATGTCATCTTCAAACTTGCGTTCCGACCATTGGACCCTTATCTCGATCTCACCGCGATCAAAATCTTCGTCGTTTGAAAGCTCTTCATCCTTCAATAAAAATGTTTGTATTTTTTCTTTTCCATCTGCATAATCAGCTAGATTTAAGACAATTTTACCCATGAAATCGTCACTACCAATGTAATCTTTATCGAAGACAATGATCTCACACTTGGCGGTTGGATTTGTCACGTCAATTTCAAACGACTCGTAAAAATCGGGATTTAAATTCTGCCATTTCACACTTGTTTCAAGAATCGAACCGTTACACAGAATGCGGCAAAAAGGATCTGATGTGGACATGTCCATCGCATTCAAGTAACGACACTTATTGATGGTTAGATACAGCACTTTGTCTTCCTTCGCGAATCCCCAACCATCCATGAATATCAATACACCGACTCCATGCGGCGTGAGTGGTGTCAACAGCGGAACCCCACTCCACTGGCCTTGATAGAGAAATTGCTTCGTATATCTGACATGAGGAGAGCCGTAGAATTGCTTGAACATGTAGCCGCTCATCCCCTCCACCAGACCCATGTTTCCGTTGGGATTATTCGAATTCTGTTCAACTTTTCTTCGAAATCCACATACTTTACGGAATAATAATTTCATTTTACGGTACCTAGTAAACTTTTCATACCCAATTCCAAAGAAATCCCGACCACGTCGCACGGCGCATTTCTCTAAGAAGATTAATCTATCGGCTACTTTGGCGTCATACTCTTGTTTCAGCGATACCTTTTCATCTACTTTAGTAGCCGTTGCAATAAACCTTGGAGGAAGGACTGGATGGCGAATTTCATCGTAGAATACCGGTCGCTTTGGTTGGAATCCTAGCACCGAGTACGTATTATAGGCCTGCGTCGTCAAGGAGTTGCTATCGGCTAGGCAGTTATATAAAACTTTCTCAATATCACTACTTCGCACCCATATTTCATACCGTTTTCTTGCGGCAATTTTTCTAGCACGATGCATGCGGAATGCACGTTGAATGGTCCAGGCGGCAACAACATTCTTGTACTGAAAGTAAGGATCGTCTTCATTCAAGCCGAACACTATGAATGGTTGTTTGAAGCCACTCAAAACTGGCTTACGTTTTACCTTTGCGAGTGGCTGTGGCTTGGTATAAGCTTGCAGCGCATCCAGTGTCATCATAACGAATCCTTGCTGCTCTTTACCATCAATTTTCACTTCTATTAATGGCACACCAGGAATTGAGGTATCAATGCGCACCACAATACCAGTGCAGCCGTAGAACTGATTTCTTTCATCGATGATCATGACCGGATCAAACGTTTGTAGTTGGTACCCTTGTGATTCCAGTATCTGTTTTCTTCTAATGATAGTTCCCATTTTATCGCCTTTGGTTTCTTTGAATATATTAAACTCTCGCTTGCAAATATTAAAGAAGAGAATCATATCCTCGTATGTTTCTCGAAGTAGCTCTGGGATACGGTAGTGAAAGGTAATGGGATCCATTCCCAAACCGTCTAGCAGTGATGACATAAACTTCTGTTGGTGACGCTTCTTGAAACCAAATGAACGAATAATAAGCCCGCGTTCTTGCTTAGCAGCCAAGTATCTCAGCGCACTAACTTTGGCTCGACGTAACGAATCTAGCTTGAGGATACCCAGCTTCTTGCGATAGTTCCGTTGGACCCAGATAGTATACCTAATACGTAGCGCTTCTCTCTTTACTACAATAAATTGTTTCCTTGCCTGCATACCACGCACTCGTTTTTGTATGAGAGTTGCAGAAGCATTTCTCTTCTTCTCTCTCAATTCATTAGCTCGACGACGTGCTTCAATAGAATTTCTAACCACCATCATCGACTCATAAAACCGTTTGCTTTTTTCATAAACGATATCTTTGGCAAGAATCGCACCACGCTCTCGTCCTTTCCAGCCTCGGAAAACGCGCTGTATATGCACCGCATGCATCTCTTTATAGAGAAAATAACGGGTTTCTACCTCGGCATCAGTCATCAATTCCAATTCTCTAAATTGAACACTTTTTTGCATCATCAACTCTTTGCGCAGTAGATCCTTCAACACTTTCCTTGCAAGGTACTGCCGAGCGAAGCATTGCATCACTCCGATAGCATAAAACTCTTTAAATTTCCGTTCTTCGTCTGCTTTTCTTGCAATAGAACCACGCACACGTGCTTGAAACTTGACTAAAAATTTGATTATCTCTTCAAGACGAGAAGCATTTGCCGCATTGGCGGCCATTTGCTCTTGTAACTGCTTCACAGCAGCTTTTGAAATCTCCACAGCTTTTCGGAAGCCACCTAGGATTTGCTTCGCAACACGGAGTAAGTAGTAGCGGTAATAGTACGACTCAAAGTCTCTGGCAAGCAAGACAAATGATTTCCAACCACCGAGAGTCCACTTCGTGTACTTGATGAAGGCTTTGCGTTCACCGACGTACATTAGTTCCCTGAATTCTTTGCTGCGAACACAACCAAATTTCAAGTCTTTGAATCCAGTCTTGGTATACCAGTCCCTCCAGTGAAAGTAGGCCTCGTCATCCAACACCTTGAAGTGCTTAGTTACTACCGTATTCACTGGCAGTCTCTTCATCATTATTTTGTACATTGTACGCACAAACGCCGGCTTTGCACGAGCTACATCACTCTTATATTTCTTCATGGCACGAGCATTGTTCTTCAGCAACTGCATCGGAACGTCTCGAATTTTATTCAATCGATAAAATTCTGCTTGCGCACAAGTTCGCCGTTTAATAACTTTGCTTTCCCAATAGTACCTCAACGAGCCATATGTTCCACCTACAACTCTCTGAAAGAATGAATACTTGAAATGTTCTATTGCTTTAGGAAGAAACAACTCTGCGACCTTCGCCCTCATGAACTCGTCACCGAGCGACAGCCACGCATTACACAACATTCTTCGGTAGTGGAAATTCTCCGCCATTTTTACTAACGCACGTTGATTTGCGCTGTTGTAGTGAGTGAGTTGCAACACATTCGGTATAACCAAGCGAAAGGTGCGCCTTGATGGCTTGGACTCACCAATGATAAGTTTCCAGGAACTAAATATCTTTTTTAATATCTTTTCTTCCCACAATATGAGTACGCTGTCATTGAAGCGGTTGGTACGCCCTTCATCCACTTGTTTCACCATGAAATCATACACTTTTCGCTTGTAATTATGTTGAACTCGTCGCACAACATTTTGTGACTTTTGTTTTAATTGGACCAGACTTGGTTCCATATTGTCCAGCAGAAGCAGGAATAACAACCGTTGAATGCGCGTGTTGTAGTGGTGCTTTGCTTGCCGCATGCGTTTATAGTACCTAAACTTCAACCATCTTCGTGCGCCTCTAACTATTCGGCGCCCAGCATGTAAATGAATTAAAATAAATTTTCTTATTCGCTGCATACGGAATGAGCTTTGCAACCATAATGCCGCCTTCAACCTCTTAGCTTCCAACGCATCAGCGCGCTGTTTACGATATAATTCTAATTTATCTAAATATTTTCTTCGTAAATTTTGTAATTTCTTGGCTGCGCGATGCTTTTTGATGTGCTCGAATATAGCCCAGGTTTGGTAGTATTTATGGCGCTCTTCGGCGTTCACCTTGTAACCAATGAAAGTATTCGCACTATCCATGAAATCTCCCGGTCGCCATAGCGACAGCAGAGGATGCGGATTTTCTATACTATGTAATGTAGTGTAGATGTGATAGTTAGTGGTGAGATCCAACAGTCGGCACTTGCTGAAGTTACTCAAGACATACAGGATGTCGCGTTCACCGATATTAGACAGCGAGCGAAGGTACAACTCCTCTATATTCAACTTGGTAAACGGACTCAATTTATCCAATTTATCTGCGATAGAGTTCCAAATATTGCCACTTATATTCAGTGACTTGAGAGGACTCGTGGTGAAGCATCCCAAACATGCGCCAGTAACGGCAGGAGAGCAGTTAGATATATCTAATTTGCTCAACCGCTTAAGCGCTGGACAACGAGCAAACCCATTATCCGTCATAGTTGGACAGTACTGAACTGTTAGCTCACGTAGGTATTGACACGTGCTACTAATGCAGCGTAACTCCAAGTCACCAAATGTTTTGCTGTTAATAATACTCAATTTTGACATGTTTGGGACATGCGAACACATCGCTTCAGCACTCAGAGATGCGAAGTTCATTCCTTTTAGCGACAGATCAGTTAGTATCAATGATCCAGCCATCAGCTCGGCGATGTGGTCATCAGCCAATGTATGAAAGCCATACAAATGCAACGTTTTCAAGTTGGCGACATGAAATAGCATAGATTCAACGAATAATTCTGGGTTAATGACTTGATCTTCAGGTGGACCTTTGAGTGAGTGAGTGAGTGAGTGAGTGAGTGAGTGAGTAAGTAAGAGTGTTGATAATCTAATGATACCAAGATATAAATGTTCGAGAAACTTCAATGTTTCCAATTCCACCACCACCTTCATAATATCCATATTCGAACACTCACTAATATCTAATTTATTCAATTTAGGCGCGGCAGTTGTCAAGAAGACAATAGCTTGCAGACTAAAATTTGGGTTATCACTTATATCGAGTGTAAGTAACGACGCACTCTTGGTGTTGCGGCGCTTTCCCCAAGATACAATTTTCTGGAATAACGCCTCAATCGTGCGATCCGTTAGCTTTGGGCAGTTCTTCAGGATTAAAGTGTGCAAGTCAGACGCCGCGGAGAGGACTAGCTCAGTACTTTCATCAGTTATGTTCACATTATGTGAGATTTGTAATGTGGAAATATGTAACTTTTTTGCTAATGCAGAGAATCCAGGATCACCAACACGTGAGCAACATGTTAGACCTATATGAGCGAGTAAGTAAGATACTAGTTTAGGGAGTGAATGAGTGAGTATGGTACCAATAGTCCGAACATTTAAACATCTGCCACCTATTTGATTCAACGCCCCATCGGTTACTTTTGTATATTCGAGATTTATTTCTTTCAAATATTTACCAAACTTCTTGCTGATTTGCTCGATGACGGAATCGTCTACCCATGGATTTTTCTGTAGATTAACATATTCAATACAACTTGCTGGTTCTAATATTTTTTTAAGAACTGACCAAGCTAAAAATGGACCTAGTGAATAAGCACGTAAGCACATAATTAAGTGAACAAATAAGAAGGTGAATGAGTGAGTACAATCAATGACTGATATTTCTATCATTTTCGGTGAGATGTGATTCACAATAAGCTCCAAAACATTATCATTAAGACTACTTGCATCTTTGATATATAAAGAGAGTCTACTTTCGGATTTACACGCATCAATAATTTTATTAATATCAATTGTATCCAACCTATGTGGGTGTTTGTGTATGAGTGAATAAGAGACTTGGGATTAAATGAGTTAAGGACTAACCATGATGTTAAACTAATTTCAACAAGTTTTGTGTCAACGCTAGGCTGCTTCAATACGAGCATTGTATCCTTAGATCCCGACCCAATAGGCGGTTTAGGCAATCCTCCTACATTTCCACTACCTCCTTTTGTTCCATCTAGACTCAAATGCCGCGATACATAACGTATGCATTCGCTATGAAATAGTTCCTCCTGCACTTGTTCATGTAACATTGTGACACACGATTATATTACAGATTACTAAAACTGTTGTATATGTGAGACAGACATCCCGTTATAGTACCAGAAATGGGCTGAAAAGTCGCACCATAATATCAATTTTTTTTCTAAATTTTTTTTGTTTTCTTGAACTGACAAGTACCGACAATTGGCGTTGTATCTTCAAATAAGGTATACATCGTGAATAAAGCACAATTCTCATCAAGTCAATATAAATTTGACAATTAATTGATTTTTACGACTAAATTGGGGTGAATATTTATCTTATAAATATTGTTGCAAAGAATGTATAAGATTGGCACGTGGATTAGTAGAAACAGTAGAAGCAGTAACAGAAACTCAATTGCCTTGGCGAGCATTTGTAGGCATCAATAGAGCTACTTTAACTTGAAAGTTTTCAATTTCACGTCCCGGTCTAGGGTTAAAAAATTATTATCTGATAATATGACAATATATAATATAATAAAACACACGAAAAAATGGATAAAAGCTTCAAGACAATCGTGAAGCACTTTATGCCAGTGGCTAACCTGACCCACAAGCAGCAGGTGATGCGGCTTTATCGAAGGTAAATAGATTAATACGACTCTAAATAACTTTTCCTATCATGTTCAATGACTTATACACAAACTTTAATTAGGTCCTTAAGAAATTTAATAAGTTGGACAGAAAGTAGAGATTTATTCAATGAAGAAGCAACAAAAATAAGAATGAGATTTAATGAAAATAAAAATATAGATATAGATTCCGGAAAGCGTTTATTATTAGAAGGTCAAAAGGAATTATACGCACAGACACATGCTGATCCATATATTCCGGCATATATGCCAGGTGGTTCATTGTTTATGAGAAACCCTGCATTACCATTAGAGGCATTATTCCCTGATGGTATCCCATCACATATTAATAAGCGTCGTATTAATATAGATATGAGTAATTTACCTGATGACCAAGAATTTAGTAATAAAGTGTTAGTTGATTCCATAAGCAAACAATACTGGATTGATAAATAGATATTAATTTGTTATATACTAATAAATTGGTAAATCTTTACTTCTTAATATAAATCTTTGACTTTTTTTACCTTTTTCGATAGTATATGTTGCAACGATGACATTATCTAATTTTATATTCCATACATGTCCAGTATATGTATTAACTTTAATAGAACTGCCAGGAACTAATTCTTCCCATAATTGATTTTCCCAATATAGTACTGCGCCTCTTACATCTGCTGTCTCGAATGATGCAGTTACTGCAGTGATTTCTGGCTGGTCTAACTTGCCAGTTACAGGATTCTTTTTCATATAACCAACTCTTGGACCATTCCAAACCCATAAATTGGCTGCCCATTTTTGTCCTTGAAGTACAGGACAACCACCATGATTTGATAATTCATCCTTTCTACCATCTGGATATTGTGAATAGAACAAAATAGCCGTCGCCTTCTTAGGTTTCACACTCAACCGACTTCGACATTGGATGATCATGTCCTTTTCCCACGAGTCTTCCACAAATAAATGACTTAAATTTGCATTTTTTAAGTATTCATTGGTTTCATGGACCGCCGTTTCTCTTGTTATAAAATTTAATTTGGTTGACTCAGATGCATCGTCACCATCAGCCCTCACTTCATAAGCTGTACTATATGGTTTAGCTTCTGTAAAAACAGTTTCACCACCATCATCAACATCAGATAAATAAAAAAATACCGTTGCATATCTATTTGTACCTCCTTCTGCACTTTCCCAATTGTGATCAGAATCATCCTCAGGAGGTGTGATCCAATCTAAATGAGGAATATAAGCATTTGTTTGGTTATATCTTAATATTTGCAGGCCATCGGCGAACGTCTCGTCATAAGGATGGATTCCCAGTAAATCAAATGCTCGTTTTTTTAGTATTTTAGCCAATGGACTGTTAACATCAAATGCACCTTCACTAGTACGATGATTATCAACGTTATAACCTTTAGCTCCAGTAGATGATCTACGTAATCTAAATTCTTCTGCAGTAAGAGACAACGCATTTTCTATTAATTTATCAGCCTCATCATCAGTAATAAAATTTGTCAAACTAAATACTCTTGGTCTAATACTCAGTGTCTTTAATACTATTGGTTCACCATTAGGCATGCCAATATGGCGAATATATACTTGATGACCTAAATTTCTAGTTGGCCACATGAACAATCGGTCCATTGGCACAAAGTGGATGTACTGATTAGTCCCAAGATCATTACAGGAATGAACTCTAGTCCCGTAAGATGTAACCAAAGTACAGTTAATACTATTCACTAATGGACAGATATACTCACTTAAATCATGTATATTCGCACATTCACTCTTTAGTATGGAAACAGATACACCATTAGTTACCTCCCCATTAGGATAGACAGTGATGTTCTGCAATGGGGAAGGCGAACCCTTTTCTTGATGCTTAATTGAATTCTTCTTGTTTTTCTCAGAAGACGATGACCAAAAGCAGTTAGTAAAGCTAACTAAGCTTATAAGAAGCAACAAGACAGAGAAAACAAGTCGTTTCATTTGACCAAAACTACCTTATTTTCTCAATTTCCACAGCCTTCCAAAGAAAGCGGCCCAAGGGTGTGGAAACACGAATTTCAAAAAAAAAGTTTCAGTGCCTGTTTCACAGATCGTCAAAGTTTTTTGAAGTGACTCAATTGATTCTCAAAGCAACAGAAGTATTTAACACCATCAGTTTGTATATGGACTCATCGTGAGAGCATGCTTTTACTATTGCTCTTACTTCAGTTCTATTATTTATTCATTCCATGTTTCTCATGGTTACATGAACAAAGCAGTGTGAGTTCTTCTCATAAGAGAAGCACTATCTTTCGATTACATTCAAGAGTCTTCTACATGGCAATTGATGGCGCTAATGGTAATAATGTTGAGGTTTATTCAACGATTGGATGCAAATATTGCAAATTAGCAAAGTTAACGTTGGCTAAAGAGGGTGTTAAGTATGTGAATATTGACATAAACAGTGACGATATCGAGGCATTAAATAACCATCAACAAGAGAGATATTTATATACCAAAAGTAAAACTGTTCCTCAGATCTATATTGGCAACGAATTATTAGGAGGTTGCGACAATTTATTGATAGACATTAAAAAAGGATTGTTCAAAGAAAGATTAAAGAAAAATAACATAACTATTGAAAATGTAGATGTCTTACACACTGATGACGATCCGATTGCAAGTAAATACTCTTACATACATAACTCATCGAGGGCGTTAAACTCACAGAGTGTCAATAATGATGGAGATAGTAGAGCTAACAACTCATTTGATGTCTTAAGTCTCTCCACTTTACTGCAGTCACAAGCATTGCGACTATTGGACAAGTATTCCGTCATGTACAGCAATGGAAGCAGCATTTATGTCAATTATAATAGCATGAAAAATTCTAATGAGTTCAAGGAATACGTTCAAACAACTAGTATTTTGTCTACAATTCCAGTGGCGCTGTTAGCAACTCTTTCTAACAACGGCAAGTTAGCATTTTTTATTAATTTATACAATGCACTCATCATTCACGCTTACTGTGTCATTGGTGCACCAGCTAATACTCCTAGTGATCGAAGTCAGTTTTTTTCAGGTAAATCTGGCGCATATTACAGTATTGGTGGATACAATTTCAGTCCTGATGATATTGAACATGGTACTTACTCACTTCTTTACTTCCTTATTCATCGCGTAGCCTCACTCCGACTCACTCAGGGATTTTGCGAGCTAATAGTCCTCATCCTTCCAACACCAACGACTCATCATACTACAGTAAAAGTGATCCAAGAAGCCAGTTAAGTGTAGCTGCATTAGATCCTCGAATTCATTTTGTTCTTAGCTGCGGCGCTTCTTCTTGTCCTCCAATCAAGATACTAACAGAAGGAAATATTGATGAGGCGTTGTCATTAGCAAGCGAGAGTTATCTTTCTAACGAGGTAGTGTACAACGCGAACAATCACTGCTTTCATTTACCTAAGCTCTTGCTGTGGTACGGCAGGGACTTTATCCCGCAATCATCGAGGGACGACAGTTCAAACCTTATTTTACTCAACCAAATTTACAAATTAATGAATAAAGAGCGAGAATTGGACGACATTTTGCGCAACAACAAGACTATATCGATTGCATTCAATGATTACAACTGGGACCCGAATGGCGTTTGAACGGCGGGGTATAGTCGTGTCACAGGAGTAAGGATGGCAAGAGATTTTAATTATATTCCCTCGAGCACACACGAAGAGAGAAGTCACAGGACATGCAATAGGGATGATGGCCATGAATGTTTCGCACATGCGTGCCTCACAGAGGATTCGACCAACTACCAGGGTAAGTAACGGCAGTATATAGCTGATTACCTCATTGTCTCTCTAATCCACGTATTATTTCTACTACCAATTTTTTCCGCCGATTATGTTCCAAGTAACCGTTACAAATCGGGTCATTTCTATGCTTTCTGGCGTCTAAAGTTGAGGTTAGTGCTGTTTAACCCACAGGGTGTGGAAAGGCCAAAAAGGGGCCCACCCCGGCCCGTCAAAAAGTTCAACTGGTGGTATTTCGATCGACTCTCTTCGATATGAACCTATCCTGGCTTCTCTTCGCTCTTCTCCCTGGATTGGGATTGGGTTTAATTGAACTCACTACTTTAAATGAGTATGAGAATGCTAGATGTCTAGATGGTACACACTCAGGTTATTACTACGAGAAATCATCAAAGTTTACAGATAGGAAGAAATGGGTATTTTATCTGTATGGTGGTGGTGAGTGCGATAGCGAACAGGCTTGTACGTGGGCATTATCATCCGAATTAGGAAGTAGTAAGTACTTTGCTTCTAATTATACTTCCAGTTCTTCATGGTATTTGGCCAGTGACTACTGCCCATACAATCCTGAATTGTGCACTTGGAACCACGTAGGTGTGCCATATTGTTCTCAAGATCTTCACTCTGGCCAACGAACAACAGCTTCTGATGAAACCTGGGGTTTATATTTCTCAGGGCATCTAATATTAGAGGCAATTTTAGATGATTTAGATAAGAAATATGATTTGAGTTCAGCATCAGAAATAATACTTACGGGTGCAAGTGCAGGTGGTATAGGTGTTTGGATGAATGTTGATTATATTGCTAAACGATATCGTAAGAGTCGTGTAACTGCTGCTACTATTGCGGGATACTATTTTTTTGCTACTTATTATAATGGTGAAAATGCTACATCACCTGGTTCAATGGCTGATTTTAGAGAATCAGGAATTGAAAAAGCATATAAACTATACGATGCTTATGTAGATACTTCATGCAAAGAGCATTACGAATCCTTAAATGAGAATCCATCAGCATGTATGCTTGCTAATAATAGTATTCCATTTATCGAATCTGATGCATATGCAATTCAAGCTCAAACAGACCAAACTGTGCTCACTGGGCATGATTGCTGGCCTGAGGATTACATGTTTGAAGCTCCTGAACAACAATTTATGAATGACTTTTCTAAAAACATGTCTATCGGTACAAGTCCTTTGATGAGTGATAACTCTAGACGTAAAACTGGTTTATTTTCAGTTGCATGCTACATTCATGGCGATTTCTCCCACACTAAACCTACCATCAATGGACTCAGCTATATTGATGCATTTAATAACTTTTATTTTAACTATGACAACGATCCGAGTACCTACAGATTAGAAGACTCGTGCGGCGTCTTATGTAATCCTACCTGCCCTATAAATTACTAATTAAGTATGTAATATAACTTTATTATTTTCTCTCCAATGCTAGACTAAGTGCGATACTCTATCACCAGATAGGGTTGTCCGTATTTGAAGTTTGCAAAAAGCATAAGCACAAGTACAAGGGGGGTTCAAGATTATAGGCTTGATACGTACATATTGAATCACGTAGTGATCACACTCACCATTTCTAAAACTCCTAAGCATCTTCATAACTATTTAAGTTAAAGATGTTTGCGCGCTTCTTGATAGTATTCCTTGCCGCAAGTGCTAGTTGCAGTGCTTATGTAGCATCAACTCGTCCTAAATTATCATTATTAGCAATGAATGTTGGTAAAAATCCTGTTTCAATCAATGAAAGAGCAATGAATAACATTAAATTTATGGGTAAATTAGGTGTTACAATACCTGGTACTCTCACTCACTTTTATACTCATTCATAGTTGACATACATTAACTCACTCACTCACTCATATTAGGTGTATTCTATACTCTATCAGCACCAGTGGCATTTGCTGATAGTGACAATTTTACAACACTAGATTCAGGTTTAAAATATTTAGATTTAGTTGAAGGCACAGGTGATGTTCCAAAACCAGGTGATACTGTACGTGTTCATTACACTGGATGGTTAGACGATTTTAATAGTGAGAAAAAATTTGATTCATCCTATGATAGACGTTCACCATTAGTGTTCAAGGTTGAATCAAGAAATCACTAATTCATACATAATACTTATTTCCTCTTAATCATAGGTTGGTGTGCGACAAGTAATTGCTGGATGGGATGAAGGAATATTAACAAATTTAAAGGTTGGAGGTAAAAGAAACTTAATTATTCCAGCGTCACTTGGATATGGTGCACGTGGTGCAGGTGGAATCATTCCTCCAAATGCTACCCTATATTTTACTGTTGAGCTAGTTGGAATTGGGGCAAGATAATTCGTAAGTAATGAAGAAGCGAGCAACAAGGGTATATTTATTTATTGTACATAAAAATGGCATGTTATATCCTTATATTTTTTTGCAAGTAGAACAAAACCATGCATTTTTTGGTTGTTTACTCAAATTGACACAAGAATAATGAAACCATTCTATCTCACACTCTTCATTATCACAAGCTATCATCTCTCCATATGCTATCTGCCTACATATACAATACACTGGCTCATTAGGATCGATACGATCTATGTCACTTAGTAATGGATCCACATTACTCTTTTTATTTGCACTATCATTTAACACTGGTCTACCTCTACCTCGTTTTTTACCTACAATATATAAGTGAGAGAAAGAATAAGCGAGTGAGCGAATACGGAAGTAATTTACTGAATAAGCGCACCTTTTTCATCGTTATTATTAGTATTACTATTGCTATTACTATTACTACTCTTATTCATTAAATCCCCATAACCATTTTGTTTCATAGCATTTTCAACTATTCTTATTTGTTCGTCTAATGCACGCATATGTTTATCTATATAATCATAATTACGCAATGCTAAATGCGCTTTCTTTTCACTTAATTCCTCTATTATAATTTGTATATTACTAATTTCTGTATTTAATTTCTTGATATTATTGATGTTTTTGCCATCATTTTTACCCTTTTTATTGCCACTTATCTTATCTCTTTGCTCAATTAACTCATCCAATTTCACCGAAAAGTCTAGTTATAATAATGTATGAGCAAATGAGAGAATGAGCAAATGAGAGAATGAGCAAATGAATGAGGAACAGATAGTAGCAAGTGATTATGAGAGAATGAGCAAATGAGAGAATGAGAAAATGAATGAGGAACAGATAGTAGCAAGTGATTATGCAAAGTTGTATATATCGACAAGATTAAGCTATTAGACATACCTGTCACCAATATGTCCATTTTATTCATCATTTGCATTGCTTTTTCAGTCATTTGAGGTAATTCTTCATTAATTTTCAACGCTAACTGCACATAGGAAGTCATGATAATTAGGCGGACTACTAAAAGATTATACTCAAATGGTTACTGCAGTAATTACGCCACAATAAAAAGACTAAATCACAACAAAATCCCGTATATTTTATATGGAACTCTCCTTTTACGGGTAATCCCGGTAGGAAGTATATCGCTGCGCTGAAATTCGTGAAAGGTCCGCTTTTGCCAATTGTTTGTCTTCTTTTAAAGAAGAATATACACAGTATAATAACTAATCAAATTTTCTACTTCAGCATATTCATTATTAAATTTTCTAACTGATATCATAAATTTTAATACCTCTTTGATAATAGAGTGATCCCAAGAAATATTCGACTCCAACGGAGCAAGTAGAAATAATAGCTAAGCATATGTAACCCGACTTGTTTCCTAGATTACTACTCTTTTTCTCGTTTAATAGTCATCATCTTAATTAAGGCATGAGTCTGTTTTCAAAAAAGGTCCTTGATTGACAGTGTTGACACACGCAGTATATTGGGTAGAGAGTAATAAGAATCAATGGGGTTCGTTAGACTGCTGGTTGTCATTGCTTTTATAGCCAATGTTGTATGGAGTTGGAGCGATGTCAAAAGAATCCGTGGTGCGTCATTGTCGAGTAGATGCAGTGGTACTTCTTTCGCATTATTATTATATTTATTCATCATTTCTCACTTTCTTTTTGAAGGAACGAATACAATACTAAAGACATCATCTGATGCAATATACAATACAGACAAATCAGTGGTAATAGCTGCTTCCCAAGATAGTAATGGAAGAAAGGGTACTAATGTATTAATCAATCTATTTAGATCATTTAAAAATAAATTTAGATGGAGCTCTAAACTCACTGATTCACTCACTCCAATATTAAGAAAAAATATCCCTCTCGTTGTGCTTTATAATCTGATAGCAATTCTCGTCGGATCATACAAGGTTGCTGCATCAGGTGGTGTTGGTGGTGCTGTTATCAAAACTAATTTAACACCAATACAAGGATTTTCAATTTGGGGTGTATTGTTTGTTTTAAGTGCTACATTGCATTCAGCAGAAAGCGCCATTACTAAAATATCACCATGGAAAGTACAAGAATTTGCCGAAGAAGAAGGTGCTAATAGCCCTTTTGCTACATTATCAACAAATTTAACTCGTCTTTTATCAACTATATTATTGACCACAACTGCGTGCTCTATTTACTCTACTGCATTATTTGTTGCTACTGCTGAACAAGCATTTCCTACTGCATCATTAGGTCTTATAACAGCAACTTTAACTGCTGTAACATTATTTTTTGGTGAATTATTACCCAAAGCATTAGCCGTTAGTAATAGTGAGCTTGTAGCACGTAAATTAGTACCGATAATAAGCAAAGTAGCCTATGGATTGACCCCCATTACTGCTACTATAACCTTTTGTAGTGAGGTATTCCTCCAACTTATAGGTATGCGAAGTGTGGAAGATCGCAATGTAAGTGAGGATATGTTACGGATGGTGGTTGATGAAGCACAAAGAACTGAAGGTATTGAGACAGGCGAAGGACGCATGATCAAGGCAGTGTTAGACATGCAAGACAAGGAAGTAAATAAAATAATGCAACCAAGAGTAGATATCATAGCAGTGAGCGAGTCTACATGTGCTACTGATATATTAAAAATTGCAATCAACACAAAATATACTCGTATACCGGTTTACCGCGGCGACGTGGACAACATAATTGGAGTGTTATTTGTCAAGGATTTGCTGGATTACATGACCCTCCCTACTGACGAGAGTTACATAACTAACTGCAAGTTTCGCCCTCAGATGAAGGAATCGTGGGGAACATTGAACGCCGGTCAGCTTATGGAACCAACTTATTTCATACCAGAGACTATGACTACATGGAACGCATTGCAAGAAATGCGGCGACGCAGGTTACACATGGCTATTGTTGTGGATGAGTTCGGTGGCACGTCAGGGTTGGTTACATTCGAGGATTTACTAGAAGAGGTTGTTGGTGAAATTTACGATGAAGATGATGAAGAAGAGCAAGTGATGGACACCCGAAGTATATTTAAAGGCATTGATGGCACATTTGAGATGAAAGGATATGCGGAGTTGGATGACGTTTGCGAGGCATTAGATATGAAGTTGAACGACGAGCTATTAGACGGTGAATACTCGACGATAGGTGGATTACTATGCTCAATTGCAGGACAAATTCCGAAGGCGGGAGACAGCATTTACCTGGGAAGTTACCGTTTTATCATCAACGAAGTAGAAGACGAAAAGAGGATTCTTACCTTGAGCGCAGTATCGGAGTCGGTTGGAAGTGCAACGGGGAACCAATCATCAAGTGGTCCAAGCGTTTCTGCAGTAGATAGTGTGGAAGCAAATGGTGTCAATGACAATGTCGATGCAAGCAACAACTCGGAGAATAATGGCTCATCAGATAACAGAGTGAGATCGGTATTCAAGGACGGAGCTTGGAATGATGTTGCCAGTTAAAGAAATTCAACAGGATTTTGGTATATACATATGCATAGACTGTAAATTAAACAATTATATTACTACCCAGTCACTCAGTTACTCAGTCACTCACTCATTGCTGAGTAACTTCAAGTCCATATAACCAGAGCCACCAAGATGCACAAGATGAGGAACAATATTACAATGGTCCATATTGTGCACCCATCTTTGGTTTTCAACAACTTACCCAAAGAAGCCATTACAAAATTCATTTTCGTATTCACATCATCCACATCTTGCTCTAACTTATCTAACATCATATTTTGTTCTCGCAATTCTTGACCTACATCACGCCCTATTTCTCCTAATTTATCTACCGCAGAACCTTTTTAAAGTAATCAAATGAGTAAGTAAGTAAATAAAGTAAGTACGAAAGTGAGTACCAAGATTGGTTAATTCCAAGTCTTGCTGCAATAATATATTATGGGTTGTATGCTGTTGTTCATCGATGAAACGAGAATTTTCTTGTTCAATTGCATTAAACGTATTACCTCCTAGTGAGTGAGTGAGTGAGTGAGTGAACAAGTAAGTCGACACGAATCAGTGAATGAGTTACCTCTATCGGTAAGCTTTTTAGTTTTTTCATCCGCTTCTAATTTCCTTCTTACAATTGGTGAATCCATACCAATTTTTAATTCATTAATTGAATTATTTGCTTCAGTTATAAAATCTTTTCTACTGCTTAATTCTTGATCTGTTATATGAGGAAATTTATTTCTCTTTTTTTCCACCATTTCTAATGCACCAAGCAGTCCCTTAACATCTTGACCAACAGTACGCAGATCTTTACTTAAAGTTTTCCTTAATTCTTTAAATTCATTTGAAGATGCGGTATCAACCTGGAATAACATAAGGTAGTGAATGAGTCAAAGATACTTCTTAATTATTCATTATATTCATACCGTGTGCAAAAGGTCCATAAACTTATCATATTTTATTTTGATTCGTTCAATTTGTGAATTCACTGAGTCTTTGACTGAATAGAAAGGATCTTCGTTTAAATTGATGGCAGACATGCTCAGCAATGGCGATCTCTCCTGTTTGCGTGAGTGAGTAAGTGAGTAAGTAATGACGAATGAGTGAGTGTAGAGAGAGAGAGAGGAGCACCTCTATCAACTCAATTTTTTACTTCTCCTTCGGAAGAGTCAAAAATTGTAAAATCTATTATCGAGCCTAATTCCGGGTCCGGTAGTCTTTCGGATCATATAGAAAAGTAGACATACACCACAGTAAGTGGGAAAACGTAGATCGAGAGGCATGAGTTAACCGTGATAGTATGGCATCATTTCGAAGTGGATATAATTGTATGTTTAGGTTCCCACTGTATTAGACGCTAGATACTGGACAAAGGAGCAACTGGAATCAATAGGATGGAAATCCACCGGAAGGCAACCACAATATGTATATAGATATATGTATGTATGTTGATTTTAATATATTTTTTAGCTCAGTTCCGGTTTGTTGAGAAATATCCTGGGTAACATTTTCCTGAGATTACTCCCTCGATCGAAGGTAGAATGACTTCTTTAACCAGGTAACTGCTACTGACAGTCAATAATACCACAGAATTCAGGTATATTGTATGCAATAAAAAGATTCGAAAACAAAAGCTTGTATATATATGTTATTACGTTCGACGATATGGTAGATTCCTCGGTTGGAAAGTATTTAGTTGAAGCTTAGTTTAAAGATTAAGATTACAACTTTATCCCGGCAATTTCAATGATATTTTTAAGTATAATACTACTAGCGACTTTAGTCACATGTATAGCGTTTCGTGATGAGTTTAGTGATAATATTCGTGATTATTTCAATGTTTATACTGTTACATCACATGAAGATCGTTACCTACATTTGCCTTACTTACCAAAACAATCTTACAGTAATTACACACGTTTTGTATTTTTTGCTGGTTTAGGTGGTGTAGGCCATCACGCAATAGAACAAGTATATCATAAATGTAACATGAATTGTGGAGAAACTAGAAATATTTCTGGATTATTATGGAATTCAGATTTGAGTTCATTATTTGTTTTTCAGAAAGAGAGAGTTTTATTAGATGTATCACGAGATATTATACATAAATTTAAGGAGTACAATAATCGATCAGTATCGTCAATCGATCAACCTACTAAATATTATTTCCTCAATTGCTATAATGGATACTCAATGCTTTCATATCCTAGATACTTTGTAAGTCAAAATAAGTATGAACCTAACGTTCATATTCTAGGGACTCTTGCAGAATATGCATCGATTGATTACCGTGTTGTAGTAATGACGAGAGACCCGTTGAACTCAATCTTAAGTGTGTTATTACGGTTTACACACGGAAGCACCTTGAATGATATCAAAAGATATATTGACCAATTTTCATGGACTCAAAAACATTTAATTCGACAAATTGAAAAAATGGATAGAAACTTTCTTTCTTGCATGAAATACGAGAAGATGGTAAGTGATTCGAGGAATGCGCACAACCGCATATTCAATCTAAACAATTCTTTTAACTTTACTGATGCAATCAATTCTGTGTTCCGAGACACAGGTAAGTCATCAATGGCGCACCAGGATGATAAAATAGTGACATTGAAGGGAGCGGTCAATATCACATACGGTGACATCAAGTCGTATGTTAATCTCAAAATGAGGAAGGATTACGATTATTTGCAGCAACTTTGTGACGAATTAAGTAAATGAGACCATGAACATTTGTATTTGTAGTAATATAAATAAGTAGTTTAGAGAGTTTATGTATCATTTAGCATATTTTACTTCTCTACAGGTATTCTTACTCTTACTTTTCAACTTGGTGTTTCAGTCAGTCAGCAGAAACAAGCAATAGATGGATCATCATAAACAGTATTGGTCCAACCGATAATCTTTATAAAAGGAGCAAGTAACGAGGACATGTGATGATTACATACTGTAACAGAGGAGTGTTGACCAGTAGCAACACTGGCTGGAAGTTGACCGGCCCCAAAAAAATATCGAAACAGTAAGCATTGCGGTAGACAAAGTGGGGATGAACCACCAGGTTGTTGCCGCTGTGTCGAAGCGCATCGCTGACTACTTCATTGTAGTGGATGCTGGCCCGTCGTTATCCAGATACCCAGATAGCGAGGCTCCATTAAATAGTCATGAAAATCCGTTAGGTATTGTTACATGCTTATAATTCCCAATCCAATTTGCTTACTAACACACTCACTCGCTAGAATGGTTGTATTCGGGGATTATTAGTGATCGTTATCCAGCGCAAGATCGTAGTGACTATCCATTACCACCTGGAATACCTGGATTTTGTTTTCCAAAAGGTATTGATATAATAGAAGAGATTAATAGTAGTAATGAAAAGCGTAGCACTCCAAGTAGATCAACACCCAAAGACATACCTGCAGGAAGTAGTATAACTACACCACCATCATTGGATTCGACTAAAAGTAAGTCACCACCACGTAATAATATACCAGTAACACCGAATTCAAGTTCTAATGGATTAAGTAGTATTGCGAGTAGTAATAATAAAGATGTTTCGAAATCGAGTAATAACAAGCGAATGAAACCAACGTTTCACTCCTTTGTTCATACAAGTGAAAATGGTAATCGTATTTTAGGTTGTTGTTTAACATTTTATGAACGAATAAGTAGTAGTCAAGTGAGCGAATTAAAGAACTACATGCATACAATGGAATATAGTAAGAGCCACATCGACGCCCTTGATACCAAGACCCTGTATATGCCCCGTTGCATTTGTCTCATATCACATTGGCCATTTGCCTCGTCATTTAAACAAGTATTGGCAGGTTTATACAAAATAGTAAGATCGCCTTCGAGTGGAATACCTATTGAAAGGTATATTTGCAACTTTATCGACGACGTACCATCGCCTCCAGCTGGCAGAGTGGACATAACCTACTACTTGAATGACCAGGCGATATCATTTCGATGTCCAGCTGCGAATGAACCTAATGCATGGTGCGGATTGTCGTTATTTCCATTATTTGAATGTTTATCTCCAGAAAACATACTTTCGTTGTTTGCATTGGTCGTTACTGAGCGCCAAGTGCTGCTTATATCATCACAGTTGTCACTGTTATCGATATGCGCCGAGGCGGTCACGTCATTAATGTATCCGTTGACCTGGACTCATTGCTATATCCCGATCTTACCTTTGCATTACATTGGGGTGTTGCAGACTCCCACACCCTTTATTATTGGTATTCCCTCCTCCTTCTTGGCATCTAGTGATTGCTGCTTGGGGGAAGAGACTGTCTGTGTTTACCTAGATGAAAATCGACTTACTTATGGTTCACTGGGTCCTCCACCTGCTCTACCTGAACGTCGGTACAAGAAAATGCTCGCTGAAATCACCGAAATAAACATCTTTGGCACACGCGGAAGCAGCTGGAACACGGCTCGGCTACCGTGCTTTGACGACGCTTTTTCAACGGTTTCTGACAAGTCAAAGATTTCAATTGATGAAACACTTATTCGAAGCACATTTTTGAAATTTTTTGTTGCAATTTTAAAAAATTATCGCAGACATTTGAATTATAAGATCAATAATGCCTCCAACAACGACCTGCGCAATGCGGCGCTGTTCAATACTAGGTCACTCACTCACTCACTCACTCACTCACTCACTTACTCACTCACTTATACAGGGACTTTATAAATGAAAATCCAAGTGAATGGCACGCTTTTCTGTCCCTCATGATAGAGACTCAGTCATTCTCCCACTTCATCGATGAGCGGGTGCTGTCAATCAACCGGGATCGGGACATTATTTTCTTTGATGAAAGTATTGATGCGAAAATGAACCGTTATACTTTCAAGTTTAAGTCTATTGATACACCTTTTCTGCTTGATGAGACAAACAAGCACGCGAAAACATATGTACCACCCACACCTAATACCATCAACTTACCACCTGCCGCTGATGGCTCGCCACCGCAATATACCTATCACAACGTGTTCCCCACCTTGGATCCATCGTTGTTCGCCGCACCTTGTCAGCTTAGTGTGAATTACCACAGTAAGAACATGTTTGCAACTAACAATTTACCACGATTAAAGCGCGTAAAAGGAACTGCAGTGAGTAACTCCAGCACAGCTATTGCGTGCACCTACAGCTGCTACGTGGTGGCACTCGCCCAGTTCATAATAGATCGTATTGAGAAGCATAATATCACCAAGAGGAAGTCTTTGACATTTTCAAGTACCACACCACATATATTGGACTCGTTCGGCAGTGCAATGGAAGGGAGAAGGAGGTCGCAGAGCAGCGCAGTTGCTAGAGCAAGAGCATCGACAATTGAGAATATTATTGTGCCTATTGATGTAGGTCGAAGAGGTAGTAGTCACAGTCGAGGAACGGATAGTCCTGGCAGTGCATCCAACAGCAACAGTCATTGTGTCTCTACCATTAGTGGTGTGGAGTCGGACGAAGTGTCGCAGAGAGACAGAAAGATGAGTTCCGCGTCTGCAGTGTCGGATGCTTCCAATGAAGACACCAATGTTATGACTAAATTGTATCAGAAGGCATCCGTTTTAACCATCGCATCACCAAGTAAAGTTGAGGATTCAGTGGAGATCCTCAACTCTGCTAAGGTAGGGATCCAAGTAGCATTCGAGACATTGAATGCGCTGAGTAAGCTAGACGATATTCCGGATGACCTGGTGTATAGGGCCCTTATAGATGCATGTGGCACCTGTGGCTTGTCACAAGAAGCGATCGATCTAATTCTTCACATGTACAACGAGGGAATGTTGCCGGATAAGTTTATGTTGAACTCAATCAATCGGGCATTCGCCTCTGATGAACGGAAGAACACCAAACTTCCACCTAATTTTAGTGTCTATTCAAGTGAGGGTTGGACCACCGAAGACTGGCAAGCCATCCAAATGGGGCCGTCTGTATTAAGTCGCCGTAAAATCGCCAGCACGCCGAATGTCAACGGTGCTAATGACAATGACTGGGTCACAGGCATGTTATTCGGTGATGATGTGGCTAGTGCAGCAGCTCGAAATGTGAATAACATCGCAGAGAATATCGCACCAACGAGATGGTCCCATTTGCCGAAAGACGGCCATGTGCCCGAGCTACAGTGGTCTAGTCTTGGCAGTGAGAGTACAGCGATGTCTACTGATGCAACGACTATTGCCGGATCTAGTAAAATGAAGGTCACTTACCCTGCGTCTAGTAAGTTGAAACGACAGATGACAGTTGCAGAGGATATGCTGAGAGCTTTGTTCCCAGATCTGCATATCAATCTGACTCACGAGTTAGGAACAACATGCCCCAATCGCAAGTGTTCATTGAAACGGCCGCTAACAATTGGTGAGATTTACCGGGGCTGGGACGCTGGGAATCCTAACAAGTACACAACAAAGTGCATCCAATGTGGCACTACCTTCGTACCCAGATTCTGTGTTACAACGTCCCTTCCCTCTCATGAATGGATCGGTAGCGAGGGTCCTGGCACGCCACTATGGTGCGAGTTGCTGTCACCATGGACTCTCCGTAAAGAGGTTTTCAATGTGATATTCGAAGATGGTGTGGAAACGTTGACATCAGCCGAGTTTAGGAAATCCTCAATACAAAATGCCATCGTCTTTTGGAATATTATTGTGGCGTTCCGTATCCGCGGCTTACCCTACTCGTTTCTCTTATCAGCTCAATCATTAAGTGAAGCATTTCCACCTAGAAAAGATGCCGAGAAAGTAGATGCCGCAGTGAGTCCAGGCAAGAAGGCAGCAGCGGCGGCGGCAACCAAGAAATAATTGTTTGTTTGTTTCATTGTATTATCTAATATTTTTTCATGTTCTTTGAACCTTTTGAGCGCAGCAAGCACCCTAAACTGCAGCTACTAACTACTATCTACAACAGCTTCTGCAGTTTGGAGTTGGAGTGCAAGAAAGCCGGAACTGCGGGTGAAAACTGGTAGAGTTAACACGGTTAGACCTGGCAACTGTGGGAGATGGTCTTCTGAAAGAGGAGGGAATACTAGGTATAGATATAGAAGCTGTCATAAGGTGATGTGCCTCGTCGTGTGAGATGTCGTTAGTGAATGGCCGTGTGGCTGGAATTGCAAGTATGAAGAAGTTTTCGTCGGTAGTAGATGAAAGCGATGACGACGACGGCTTTGATGATGGGTTTGAGGACGACGATGACATGTCTTTCATGTCAAATATGTTTCCAAGAGTGTCAAAAGATTTGCTGCTACAAACAGCTAGTGGTAGTCATAGTAACAATAATAGTAATAATTACTCCCCGTTGACACTACCTTCAGTACTACGAGAAGCGTTACCTTTAATGAGGTTTGTGGATTCAATACAATTAGCACCACCAAAAGTCTTAACAGGAGACACAATAAAGACGATTGCTAGTGTAGATCTAGAAAACAATTATGCAAGTAGTAATCCATATGATTATAATCAGTTAAAATGCATGAAATTAGCTAAATTATATCGCAAGAGATGCCAAGAAGAAGAAATAATGAGACGCGAAGATGCATTATATAGCAACGGTAATGACGACGCGATAACGGTATCTAGTGGCACAACAGCTTCTGATCGAGAGAAGCGTATAAAGGATAAATTGTTGTATACGTCCTCACTATTTACTCCATTAAAAAAAGGAAAAAATACAAGCACATCCACAGCCACTAATGTTGGCGATGACGGTGCTGGTGAGGGTCTTGATTGCAACCAAGAGTTAGTATTTGATTCTGATTTTGAATGTGGCAACTTAGAAAGTGCGACTAGAGTAAATGGACGAGGAATATTTGATAATTTATACAATGGTATAGCAGAGCAAACTGTGCAGCAAGAGTACGACTTAACTCTGCGCAACGACATCAATACCAGCGGGAACATACAATGGTTTTACTTCTCTATAACGGCTGGTCATCAGTGCAGCAGCGCCATGAGAATACGCATCAATATCATTAACTTTACCAAAAACGATTCATTGTACAACTACGGCTTACGTCCAGTAGCATGCGTAGTTGATGCGCAAGAAACTGCCAGCGCCCTGCAGTGGACGCATATTGGCGACGATATTGCGTATTACCCTAACGGTAAAACAGTAGCAATACGTAAGAAGAAGGATAAAGTAGTCATAAAAAAGTTGTACACGCTGTCATTCTCGATGGTGATCGAACCAGGGCAGAAGGTCTATCTCGCACATTGCTACCCTTACACCTACTCAGACCTGCAGCGGTACTTGGCAAAGCTGGAGAGTAATGACAATATCTGCGACATATTTCATCGTAAATTGTTATGCAAGACATTGTGTGGTAACAAGTGTGACATGCTCATTATTACTGCGCGTTCCGACGTGGTCGATACGACGAAGCCGGCGATAATTATCTCTGCGCGGGTGCATCCCGGGGAGAGCAACTCCAGCTACATAATACAAGGAATAATCAACTACTTGCTGGACAAAGACAACAAAGACGCCGAAATTTTAAGGAAAAATTATATATTTAAGATAGTTCCCATGCTGAACCCAGACGGAGTCATCCATGGCAATTACCGCTGCTCACTAGCAGGTGTGGATCTGAATCGGCAGTATAACAAGTCTGCCGCTTACACTCCTTTGCTGCCGACTATAGTTGCATTCAAAGACATGGTTGAAAGCACCAGAAATCAACGAGGAGTGAGTCTGTTTTTAGACATTCATGGGCATAGTAAGAAGAAGAATGCCTTCTTCTACGGCTGCGATTACTCCTTACAGGGTAGCGCATCAGAGAGGGAGCGGAATCACGGCCATTTGACTAGTAAAGTTAGGGATCAACGTGTGTTTTGCCGAATCTTTCCTGCTATTTTATGTAAGATTAGTGAGTACTTCAGTGAAGACGACTGCTCCTTTTCCGTCGCCAAGAGCAAGGGAGGTACTGGACGGGTTGTTTCTTGGAAAGACTTTGGTATCGAAGGCAGCTATACCATTGAAGCTTCCTTCTGTTCGAATGGTGACAATAGCCGCGACAAAGCCAACAAAGGTTTATTGAAGGAGTTACTGAAGAGAGACGCTGATATTTGCGTGACTGAGTTCGAGCAGAGCCTGCCAGTCAGTCATTACTCTCAACTGGATTACCAACAAATGGGCTGTGATGTGATAAGGGGAATATTACATTACTCCAACCTGCAATCACCTAGTGGTAAGAATAGGTCGGTGGACACCTCATCCAGCGCAGGTA
>JACCDO010953930.1_pt1 | contig 27917 bp, 28 predicted proteins | sample 7446101 | NCBI WGS metagenome assembly JACCDO01 (sample SAMN15323440, study PRJNA562643) | freshwater metagenome | isolation source: river surface water | place: USA:Blue River Watershed | collected 2017-08-16
AGCAAAGGATAATGCTACTGCTCGTGCTGAGGGAAAGCCTTCTATTCCTTCTTCTCAGATGGCTTCTCTTGTTAAACAGAATGCTGAAGCACGTCATTCACAGCAGAAGACTCAGACAAAGGATAATTTACGCATTATCGTTAATCCTGATATGAAGGGCATTAGCATTGATTATTCATCACGAGATCAACTTGTTCATTTCATAAATACACTTATTACTCAGCACAATAATACTCTTGAGGGTTACATCGCCCCTGTACATTAATAGTAAGATAAATAGAAATACAACAAAACAACAGGAAACAACAGAAAAACAACAAGAAAAATAGGGGAGGGATTTATCCCTCTTTTTTTACTTAGTATAAGGAGCGCGTTTTATTTCATTCTCTCTTAGGAAAAATTTGAATTCGCGACATCGTTTACTGTTAGCTGGCTTCGTGTCTCCTGTGTCTTACCGTTACTAGATTTTATCGCTTTTCCGCCTTTGGCTTCAAAGAAAGAACAACACACAAAATGTCCTGCGTTAATCCTAAGAATCAAATGATCTATCAGGCTCTTCTGAATAAGGCTGCAACTTATCCTCCTGATCAGTATTACAAGGCTACCGCATATAAGTATGCAGCTGAGAGTGTTCTTACTCAACACGATGATCTACGATACAATCATAATATCGTCAATATCCCTTACATTGGACGCAATATCACTAAATTCATTGAAGACTTCAATAATCATCCCTGTTCTATCTCCTTCTGCTCCATCTGTGAGAAGGCTAGGCCTGTTACTACCTCTGATGATGTATTTGCTTCTGATGGCTATAAGTATGCCGCTGAGGCAATGGAAACTGCTCGTATTACTGCCGCACAGAATGCTCCTAAGCATACTGCTTGGTCAAATGATGATGCTGAACGCACCGCATTTCAGGCCCGTCTTGCTGCCTCTAATGTTCATCTTGGAACTACTCCTAGCTCTGTATCTCAAGCTAATCAGAACATCGTTAAGGCTATTTCTAGTAATCCTATTGATGAAGTTACTTTCCATAATGAGATTACTAATATTATGGCAGGTGCTAAAACTAGAGAAGAGGCACTCGCCCTTCTTAACCCTGTGCTAAGGCCCTCTATCCAACAAGCATTCATTGAGTGCGTTACTAAAAATAGTGTTCAGGCTGCGCCTTCCATTTCTGATACTATTATGAGTTTTATAGGTATTCTTCCATCTAATCCACCTGAGAATCTTAATACATCTGAGAGTTTAGTTGATAAAAAGATTAACGAGTTGAAGGATGAGCCTATTCTAGGCAGCATTATTGATGGAGAGACAAGGCGTAGCTCACGCCTTATAGGAAAACCTAAGGTTCAGTATCATCAAGATGATGATCTAGAAGGCGATGAAGATGATAGTGATGAGACATACGTTGATGAAGAGGATGAGGATAAGGATGAGGAAGAGGAAGAGGAAGATGATGAGGTCACTAGGGCAATCAAGCGTGTTTGTGCTAAGAATCAATGGCCCTATTCTGATGACATTGTAACAGATTACAATGATTGGTATCCTACCGCTCGTAGTTGGGAAACACAGCGTTACAATTACGATACTAACACATATACACCTATGAGTACTGATATTGTCTTTAAGAATTGGGCTAAAGAATACTCAGCTAAGTTGAAGCCCTACTATCGTATGACTGCTATGAAGAATGGACTTATCGCATATTGTAATAAGCACGGTTACAAGCATAGCGAGGCTCTAGCTAAGAAGTTTATCGAATGGGCTTCTAACACCACTAATACTACAAGAGTATATAACTATGCAGACAATGTTAAGCGAGTAGTTGATCTTCCTCCTACTACAGTTGTTACTAAGTGGTTCAAAACACTAGAGAAGACTATTATATTCTAACATCGCTCTGACAAAAATCCTATAGGGATCCTGATTAAACAAAAACAACAAAAACAACAAAAAAAGAGGAGGGATTTATCCCTCTTTTTTACTTATCTCAAGAATATACAATCATCGTATATTCTCTTTAGGAAAAATTTGAATTTATAAGATTGCATACTATTTGCTGGCCTCGTGTCTTATGCTTAATCATTTATTCTTATACAATGACTTGCGTTGCTTCCAATATTCCTACTAGGGGTAATAAAACTGAAGAAGAATGGATAGAAATTGATAAAAATAGATATCGAACATGGTATGATGGATCTGGTATTATTATCTTTAATAAACATAATAAGATATTGCTTGTTCCAAGATGCTGTATCTAAGAAATGGTCTTTTCCTAAAGGTCGCGCTGAAATTGAAGATATTAATATCCCTCTTAATACAGCTATTCGTGAAACAAAAGAAGAAGTTGGTCTTAATTACATGTCTGATTATATATTTAATGATTTTGAACCTATTATGGTACATTATGATACATATTTCTTCAAAGCTACATTATTAGATGGTGCAAATACCCCTTGCACAGATGGAGAAAATGAATGTGCTGCTCGTTGGTTTTCACGCCATGATATAAATAATAAATTATGGAAGAATACTAATGTCTATATTAAACAGTTTATTACTACAGTTTGGTAAATATTGTATTCTATAAATATTACATCATATAATAAAGGAGATATTATTTTTATTCTCTTTAGGAAAAATTTGAATTTATAAGGCTGTCTACTGTTTAATGGCCTCGTGTCTTACTAAAGATTGTCTTTGACTTACGCTTCTTACACTTTTAGCTTTTATGAACTAAAGAATGCCTACTTCTGCTGAATTTAATTCTGCTATTAAGTATCTTGAAAGCTTACAATTAAAATCTTATAATTTATCTGATATATGTAGGAATTATAGAGAGTTAGATAATCATAGTAATGAACATTCTATAATTATTAATGAAGGGGATATTTTAATAAAAGAAATTAATAGTAATCTTACAAGGATTGGGGTTAATAAATTTAGAACCACTGATAACAGTAGTTATTATGGTGTAAAAACAGATGACAATGCTACATTTATTTCAGTTGTTATGAATGAAACTAGAAATATGTTATCTGGAGCAGCATTAGATAGTCAGTTTCCAAATAAATATAAGATACTTAGTATATCATATGCTATAGATAATTGTCTAAATTATATAAGATATTTAGAAAAAAATCAAAAACAAAAAGAAGAAGAGATATATAAAGAAGAACAACGTTTGAAAATTCAAGCAGAAAAAATAGCTAAAGAACGAATAGAAGAAGAAATAAAAAGAAAAAATAAAGAATATGCTTTAACATCTGATACTCCAAAGGTAATTATAGCATATAAAAAAAATAATATTGATTATTTGCGAGAGTTTATTAAAACATATACATTAGATGATTATTCGTTAAAAAATACAGCTACTCGTACATTATGTGCTAATATTATTCTTAAAGAACTTAATATTAGTATTAAGTAAATCATTATATAAATAAATTAATGATATAATATAAAGAAACATACATATTTTTACTTTTTCTCTTTTAAAAAATTTGAAATCTGAGGGTTGTCTACTGTTTGATGGCCTCGTGTCTTTTCTTGCTATTTGTGTCTAACGACTTCCAAGATACAAAATGTCAAAGACTTTATCAATTCTAAGTATTACGCGCTCAGAGCGTATCTCTGAAACACGATGGGAAGACGCAAGAGATTTCCTTAAACATAATCCTAACTTTTCATCCTGCCAGGTCTTCTCCTCAAATAAAGAACAGACATACTTCCTTGTTAGGAATAAAAATGATTTCTATCGTTATACTATGCGCAATGGTGCTCTTGTTTATACACAGAAAGAGTAAAAGAGTAAAATAGTAGAAATAGTAGAAAAAATAATAACAAAAGAGTTACATCTTTTTTGTTACTCTTATTCGAAAAAATTTGAAATCTGAGAATTGGATACTGTTTACTGGCCTCGTGTCTCATCTTTTATATAATTTACTCTAATAGCTATTGTATAATCTCAAGAAATATTAAATATGAATTTTCCAATTATGGCGCCATCCTTTTGGGTTGGAATTAGTAGTTGGGCTTTTACTGCTTTTATATCAAACTTTCCTTGGATTATACTTATTATTATTCTACAGTTTATTGATTTACATCTTTATACTATTACAGATATTGATGTAGCAAAAAGAATTCAACGAACACTTACTAATAGTACTCATATCAATGGTGATAATAGACGAGAAGGATGGTCATTTGGAAAGTGGTATATCTTACATCTTGAAATTCAAAAAACATATGATGGAGGATATGCAAATGTTAAAATACTAGCTACAAAAAATTCATATAAAGCTTTAACTGATCCTCCTCATATTGTTATTACTAATCCAGATGCTAATACAACTGATATACCAGTATCTGATAAGGATAATAATCAGGCAGCTACAATTACAGTTATACAGCGCATTGGAACATTTTATAATGTTGACTTTTGTCGTCGATCTATTACTTTGAATTATACACCTCGCCCTAATCAGGATATTATTATTGATAAAATTGAACATAGTTATAAAAAGAAGAATTCAATTGTAACATTTCTATATGGAGCCCCTGGTAGTGGAAAATCTATGATTGGACTTCTACTCGCAAAGGAATTTAAGGGCTCTTATTGTAATAATTTGCGCCCTTGGCAACCTGGTGATACTCTTGCTCGCTTATACTCAGAAGCATCTCCCTCTCAGGATAATCCTCTTATTGTTGTATTTGAAGAAATTGATAACGCAATTCTTGCCATTCATAATGTTATACCCCCTCATAAGAATATTCCTATTCCTATCCCTGATAAAACTGGATGGAACTCACTTATGGACGACATATCTCATGGAATGTATCCTTGGATGATTCTTATTATGACAGCTAATCGAGGGCCAGATTTTATTAATAGCCTTGATACTTCTTATATTCGTCCAGGTCGTGTTGATATTATTCATGAACTTACTATAGAAAATGATTGAATATATACTAATTTATTAAATAATAATTAAAAGAGTTAAATATTTTTGTTACTTATAGATAAAATTTGAAGGCTTTAAGTCCTTACCAGGGTTACTGGCTTAGTGTCTTAATTGCTTCTCTTGCGCTTATTATTATCCATTCTACTAAAAAGTACAATGGCGCAATTTATCAAAACCCCTTTCTCAGGTGATATTTGTAATACTCTACAGGTTTCACAGATTTCATATCGCAATGATCGTATCATTGAAATTAATTACTGTAGAGAAACAGAACGCGCTGTTATTCAAGACAATCAACAATTATTCTACTTTCACAATCCTGCTATTAAAAATATAACTATTCGCGATATCCTTTATGGGCTTGGATATGGTAATAACCATATTATTATTACTTGGGTAATATCAGATTTTCACCTAAGAGATGTTCTTGATATTCCTATTATAAATATCCCACTCTCTCAACTCTACCTCTATGATAATAAATACCCTATTCCTGACATTGAATATCCTGATGAAAATGATTGTAATGACCCTGATGAAAATGATTGTAATGACCCTGTAGATAGTGAAGACGATTATGAAGGAGATAATAAGGATAATTACTAATCACTATTATAATAATTAATTATAATTAAAAAATAAAATATAACATAAAAACAAAAGAGTTAAATATTTTTGTTACTTATAGATAAAATTTGACTATACTAATGTCTTTTGTAATAATGGTTGTCTAATTATTACAAGAATGTATCTTTCTCCTAATTCTTATGGTAGTATCATGATACTACTAAGTATAATATCCATTATATGTGGATGTATATTACCATCTATTATGGGTATATATGCTATAATTCTTATTACTATATATGATATTACATTATATAATATTAGTACACAGATTTATTATTATATAATTATTAGCGGTATATTATATTCTATAATTTCTTTCAATAATATTAAAAACTCTGTGAAAGTATTTATTCTTAAACATAAGAGTAAACCAACTAATACATATAATAATATGATGACAATAATTTCCTCAATTAATGCTATATGGACATGTATTATTCTATTTGGTCAAATTGGTATTACTAATAGTTTAGATAATCCTTATTATACATATGTATTATCATCACTTATATCACGGACATTAATATCACTTATGATTACTGTATCTATATTCTATATAGCATCTTTTATTAAATTAAATAATGTTACATATTAAGATATTATATATTAATAATTATATAAAAATATTATTTTTGTCCCTACTTATAAGTGGGTTGCCGATTTTATAATACTCTTTAGGAAAAATTTGAAATTTGGAAGAAGCCTTGTATTTGATGGCCTCGTGTCTCTTGCTTCTTAGGGTGTTATAAGCTTTCCCTGTCTCTCCTTGCTTGCTTTCTAGTTCTAGTATTTAAAAATGACTCTTACTTATGATGATATCATCATTTCTCTTCAGAATGCGTTTCTAAATGATCCTATGTATAGGGCATTTAATGAAGGGCGTATGTCTTGGTATGATATTTGCCTTCAACATAATCCAGACTTTTATACACCGAAGGTAACCTATAAGCCGAAGGCAGTGGAAAAGATGGTAGAAAAGGATAGTAATATGAATACCTTCTATGAAAAAAATAATGAATCGGATTCAGATTCAGATTCAGATTCATATCTAAATACATTCGCACGGATTAGTACATCTGTGAAGAAGAAAGATGAGCCAATTACCCTATCAGTACCTATTAAGACTAAAAAAGCAACAGAATATGTTGGTGATTGGAAAGAAGCAGTTAATGATAATGGAATTGCCACTCTCGTTGCTAGGAATCTCCCTCGTGATATTACACGTGATGAACTTCGCATTGTATTTGAGAAATACGGCCCAATTCGTGATATACATATCCCTATTAATGCTGATAAATCTTCCCAATATTACGGTACTATTCGTGGATTTGCCATGATAGAGTTCCTTAGCTCTAAAGATAGCGCCAGCGCCTATAATGGAGAATATGGTACTCTAACTATTCGCGGAAAAGATATTAATGTTGACTTTACTAAAGGGGATAGGAAGAATCCTGACGAAATGGCGACCTCATTTACCAATAAGGCGTTCTCATATACACGTGATAAAGTCGAGAAGCCTATCTATAACAAGAACCATCTATTTAATAAAGTAGAACATGTTAAGGAAGAACAACCTACTTATGTTAAGTATGAAAAGAGGCGTAATCGTGATAGTGATGATACCCCTCGTGGAAGCCGCAATCCGCTCTATGAAGGATTTTAACTAAATCAATTACAAATATAAATATAAATATAAAAAATACAAATATTAATACAAAAAATAGAAATATTTTTGTTACAATTAAGATAAATTTGAATATATTATATTCAAATAATAAGTATCCTCTATAATATGGACCCTTCACGATTTAATTTTATACCTATTACATCAGTATTTCCAACATGTCATCATCGCCCATCATGCCTTATTAAGAAAGATATAAAAATTAAATTAGACTTAAGATACTACTTAGCAATACGTAGTATTATTACTAATATGCCTGGTTGTAATTCATATTGCCCTGATTTTAATGAGTACAATAAACAGATAAATCAATATATTAGATTATCTCAATATAATAAACAGCAATTTAAATTAACAAATATTTAAAGAAGCGCTTTTACTGATTTAAATGTATTAAATACTAATATACAACCTTGCCATCCAGCGCGCCTCGCTGTTGAAGATAAAGGCTTTCTTGGAATAATACAACTCTCATTTATATCTACGTGATCTATAAAGTATATCTCATTAATTGTATATATATCATCTATAACTGAATATAATAATACAAGATAATGGATATTATTTTCTTTTATAGACAAGCAAGTTGTTTTATATTCAGCCCCTAATAATTTTAGAGGTGTTTGTTGTTTTTTAGTATACTTTGTTGCCTTAATCTGCAATTGACAACTACAATTTTCACATTTTACATCTTTTGCCTTTTGATTTGCCTTATATTTTACTAATGCTTTATTATTACAAATAGGGCAAGGCATAGTAATAACACAATCTTCTACCGCCTCTCCTATTATTCTAGAAATAGATGTCCATTTGTATTCTTCTTTTATCTGCTTACATTTATCCGTCAATAATTGTGAAAGTGTGTCCATTTAGATAATAGTATTCATTATATAACTTGTTTATTTTTATTCAAATTTTAAGTTCTATTTCTACTTTCAAATACTGTTAGTTTAAGATATACATGTAAGCCATTTATAATAGGATATAAACAATAATCTAGATTATATTATAGAATGAATAATAAAAATACTAAAGCTAATATTGTTAGAAAATCAAGATATGAAATGTTTATAAAAGGGAATCCTGACAAGGATAATTGGCGTGATTCTAGAAAAACATCATCCGAGATTATTGCTAATGCTGAAAAATGGTTTAAAGAGCGTCAAAACTATCAACCTGAGCCCAAGACACTTGATGAAATTGAAACTGAAATATTAAAAATTAAACATTCAAAGTGTTCTATATGTCATAAAAACTCAGAAGATTATGATGAACTTTCTGATATACTTAGACTTCCATCATATGATGAATTTTTTTATTTACCTCCTCTTATATAAGATACTAGATTACGATGATGGCTTCTTTAATATGCAATAGCATAAAATTTGACGCCACTTTTACCCTATATAAATGCTGTTTCCGTCAATATATACAAGAGTATTTGTGTTATAAATTAGTACAATCCAAGAATAAAATGTCATCTGTTACAGTAACTCCTATAACTACTTCTGAAATTTCTACATCAAATTATGTATCGATTATTAATAGTATTAAGGAATTAGATCATAAAGATCTTCTTAAACTAATGAAGTGTGTTACTTCTGAAATTAGTAAGAAGACGAAAGAAGATACAAAGGCAAAGGCAAAGGGAAAGAAAGCAAAGGAGCCAAAAGAAAAGAAGGAAAAGAAGCCACTCCCTAAGCATCTTAGAAAGCCTCATGCATGGGTTGCCTTTACTCTTCAAAATGCTCTTTCTTCTGGTTGGCCTGAGTTTGTAATCCATCAACGAAAGAAGGATAAAGAGACTGGTGAAACTACTGATGAAGAAATTGTTATGCCTGCTGCTATCCTAAACTCAGAAGGCGCATGGGTTTACAATGGCTCAATTGGCTCTGAAAAGGCTCCTAATGGAAAGCAGATTAATCATAAGGAAGCAATGTCACTTTCAAAGGCTCTAAAAGATAGTGATGATAAATCTTGGAAGACATTTGAGGAACAATATGTTGAAGATGATTCTGAAGATACACTTTCAGTTGCTACTTCAGTTGCTTCTAAAAAATCAGTTGTAGTTCGTAAAACTGCTGCTGAGAAAGAGGCAGAAAAGGAAGCAGAAAAAGAGGCAAAAGTAAAAGCAAGGGCAGCAGCAAAAGAGGCACAGAAGGAAGCAAAGGAAGCAGAAAAGGCACAGAAGGCAGCAACTAAATCTAAGAAAACAGTAACAAAATAATTACTTATATTTAAAATAACAATAAAAATAAAAATATAACTATATATTTATTTTTGTTTACTTATCTGTAAATTTGATTATGCATATAGTAAATATTGCTGATATATCACTACCATATTTAGTATAGGTCTAATAAAATGAATACATCATACTTTCAAGATAAACCTCAAAATACATCTCAAAATACAACTCAAGATAAAACTATAAAACATATTCCTGTTGAGTTTAATGGAATTGCGTCACGATTCTTATATCTTATTCGTAAAATGAATATGTCTATCGATATTAGTACTAAAAAGGAAGTACTTATCCAACTAATGGAATTATGTATGGAACATACTAATTTTATAAATAAATCACCTCAATTTCAACAGATTTTGTATTTTAAGATGAATGAGTTTGAACAAGTTATAATAAATGAACAAAATATGATCCAGCAAGCAAATATTGAAGGTAAACTAGATGAAATTATCTATAATATACATACTTCTATTAAAAGTGCTCATACTAGAAATAATATGACCATATTACTTTCTAAGGCAAAAAATATTCATAATATGTATGCGTTTTCAGAATCTCTTAACAATAAAGTACTGTTAGCTATTAATAGCGCTCGTATTGCCCTTAGCGCTTCTTAATATTAAATATTGCTAAGTAAAAATTATAACTATTATATATATATATTATTTTTAGTGCAAGACTACTTATAAAAAAATTGAAATCTGAATGACATATAATATTATACATAGATAGTTATATAATTAGCCCTATTACTATATTTAGAATGGAATCCCCTGTTCAAGATAGAAATTATGATAATACTAACAAACCTACTATAGATTGTTATGATGCCTTTACTGAATATTTCTTACTTCTTTCTCCTAAAAGACGACTCCTTATTATTAGAGAAATACTTTCTAAATTTAATCATCCTCATATTCCATATGTTCTTAAAACAATGGATAGTAATAATGTATATCATGTAATGGGATATTTACGTTCCCTTAAATTATGCGAACTATATAATGTAATTTATGGTATTGTTAATAATCATTCAGATATTAAAATAGAAGCTTAAACACATATAAATATTATAAAATAAAATGTATAAAGAAACAGATTTAACTAATATTAAATGCGATAAATGTCAGAGCTCTATTACATATGAGACTGTAAGTTTTATAGGCCCTTGTAATGGTAAGTGTACTATTGGAAACTATCATCCTACACAATATGCTGTAAAATGTTCTAGGTGTAGAAAAGGATATGGCCCTTGGAAGGAGTTTGATATTTCATTATTTCCTAATTTCCCTGATCCTAATAAATGTCCTTGTAGGGAACTATGTCATTATTGTGGGTTTAATGAAGCCTCTGAAAAGTGTTGTGGTAGATCACATGATAATAAGGATGATGATATTAATAATGATATATATGAATGCTGCCTATTACCTGGATGTGAATCCGAAAATCCTTCAGCTATTTGTACTCATAAAACAAATGTAGTAATAGATTCAGATAAGTCTAAACAAAAAACAGATTGGAAAAATCCAGAATATGGTATTTTTTCAAGTAAGTTTATGATGGATGCTATACTAAAACCACTAAAAGATTATTCTAATGAAAAGGTGAATTTTTTTGCATATAAATCTGAATTTGAGCCAATTGATAAACTAAATCTTAAAGCCTTAGAATATCCTTTTTCATTTATTAATCAGTGCTATTATAAACCAAGTGAAATCTGTACAGGATTAGTAGAGGAAGAACCTATTGATATTGGTGATTTTCCTAATAATATTGTTGAGTATTACTGGATACATGAGGGAACAAATGATGAAGAAAACTGGCATCTATTCTGTAAAGTGACTACTAAGGATTCAAGCAAAGCGAGCTGTGAAGCCTATATATATTATACAGCAGGTTGTGATTATACAGGATTCGATTGCCAAGGAGATATGAAGATTTATATTTCTCGTAATGCCCCCGCTTTACTATACAGTCTGGATAGGGATGTTCAAGAAAAATTAATACGTGCTAAAGGAATTTGTAAAAGAAAGAATGATGTATAAAATTTGATATTAACTATTTCTTAATTTTATGCTATAAAATGGGTTCTATACTCTCTACATATGTAGCTACTAAGGTTCTAGTTTCTGAACCAAGTTTTCAACAATTTATGGATGTAGTAACTAAAGAAATAAAAGGCACATCTGATGTTCTTATGCGCGAGATTGAATTACAGCATCTTAGAGTTCAAGAAACTAATACACTTATATTCGGTTCAGTTATAGTTATTGTTGGCGGAATAGTTATCTGTAAAGGAATGAATTATATTTATGATTATTTTATTCTTAATAAAGAATGCAATGATATTAAATAGTACCCTTCTTTGAAAAAAAATTGACGGCTGCTGCTGAGTAATGGTAAGGTATAACGTTGTTATTTCAAGAGTAATTTAAAGAGTTGTTTATACTTATATCCAAGAACTACTACTAACAATAAAATGTCTACTATGTCAATGTCTAACCCTGCCGATCTGATGACTCAGATGATTCTTGCTCAGATTACTGATCTTCAGCGCCGTGTGACTCTACAAGATGGCACTATTGCTTCTCTTAAGGCTGAGGTTGATCGTCTTAGCGGTAATACTAATACAGGTATGAGGCGTAGCGTTCCAATTAGCTATAATAATGATACTAGTCTACCTAATGGAAATGATAATAAAAATCGTGGCACATATCGCACTGATAATCGAGTTACTATTCCTCTAACTCCTGCATTTACTTCTACTCATAGGGGTGGTGATAGGAACGGTGATAGGGACGGCAATAGGAACGGCAATAGGAACGGCGATAATAAGTACAATGATAAGAGAAAGAAGCCTCAAGTAGCATCAGTAGATGAACGAGCCCCTCCTATTGAACTTAGCGCTCTCCTTAAAGAGGGAGAGAAGGTTACCCTAAGTATTGGAGTTGGTCGAGATGTCAGTGGATCATTTCTTTACACGACATGTAATACTACATTTACTGGGGGTCAACTAGTAGTGTCAGAGTGTGAAAAGGTCGCTAGTCTAGTAGGAGAGAAGTCTGATAAACCTGGTACCCTTCTATATAAGTTTATGACTGAGCTAAAGAATGGTAATCATATTCAGAATATGTTTAAGATTGCCCCTTGGAAACTATGCTCAGTTGTACGCGATGGAAAGACTCTGACGCTCGAAGATCTAAAGGCAACTATGTAAGCCAAAAGTAACTATAATTTGTAATAAAATAAAAATACATTATATAATAATATATTTTTATTACATGTTTTATTTTTTTATTCTTTGTTTATTCTTTATTATAATATTTTGTCCAATCAGTCCAATCTGATTTACATATAGGGCATTTTGATGTTGATTTTAAATATGTATTAAGTATTGTTCCAAATTGATAATTACATACAGAGCATAAATAATATTCTTGACCTTCTACAAATGGTTCATATGATATTGGACAGTGTGTATTTTTATCACTATTAATTAATCTATTTGACGTTTTATATTTATATATTTCTGCTTTCTTATTTTGTTTAATTGCTTCTAAACATATTTCTGGTGTTTTTTCTTTTACATATTTAAGTGCTAAACCATTCTCTTTAACTGCTTCTAAACAAATTTCTGGAGTTTGTTCTTTTATATATTGAATCGCATATCCATTTTGTTTAACTGCTTCTAAACATATTTCTAGAGTTTGTTCTTTTACATATTGAAGAGCATATCCATCTTGTTTAACAGCTTCTAAGCATATTTCTGGTGTTTGTTCTTTTACATAACGAAGAACATATTCATCTTGTTTAACTGCTTCTAAACAGATTTTTGGAGTTTGTTCTTTTACATATTGAAGAGAAAATCCATTTTGTTTAACAGCTTCTAAACAGATTTCTGGAGTTTGTTCTTTTATATATTCAAAAGCATATCCATTTTGTTTAACAGCTTCTAAACATATTTCTGGAGTCTGTTCTTTTACATATTTAAGTACTAAACCATTTTGTTTAACAGCTTCTAAACAGGTTTCTGGAGTTTGTTCTTTTACATAGAGAAGAGAAAACCCATAACATTTAACTGCTTCTAAACATATTTCTGGAGTTTGTTCTTTTACATAGCGAAGAGCGTCACCATTTTGTTTAACTGCTTCTAAACATATTTCTGGAGTTTGTTCTTTTACATAGCGAAGAGCGTCACCATTTCGTTTAACTTTTGCTAATATATCCATTGTGTATTGCTTTCTATTTGCAATTTTTATATTTCATATTGTTATTTCAATTTTAATTTCATACAATTAGTGATGAAATAATATATCAGTTTATTAGGAGGAATGAATGAGCCTAAATTCACTAATCTATCATTTACGGCCAAGTTGAGTGGTTCAACAGGCGCTGAACTATTTAAGAATAAATCTGGAAAGAAATGGGTTGTTAAAAAAGCTACTCTTGGCGGTGGATTTGAACAGACTAGATTCGAAGGGATTGCTGATGATATCTACGAACTATTTGGAGTACCTGTTCCTAAACACAGATTAGATATTGATAATAAGGCTCTTATATTAGAATATATTGAAGGTGATGAGTTAGGTACAATAGAAGGTGACGCTGTGCGTTTTAACAAAGCAAAAGCTGAGTTACAAAAAGGGTTTATTATAGATGCTCTATTAGCAAATCATGATGTCATTGGCTTACATATGGATAATATCTTAGTTCCTAAAGATGGAGGAGAAGCAGTTCGCATTGATAATGGCGGCTCATTCATGTTTAGAGCATCTGGAAAGAAAAAGGAGTTTGGTAAGGTTGTATCTGAACTAGATACGATGCGTAATAAAAAGATTAATCCATCTGCTGCTGCCATATTTGGTGATATAACAGATAGCGAAATTGATAGGCAAATTAAAGAAATCATTGTCCCTAACTATAAAGATATTCTAGAAGCTGTAGAAGTAGTAACTGGCTTATTTGGTGTAATGAAAGATAGATTGGATTATTTAATTGAACGTACTGTATGGTTTAATACAACTAAATTTAAAAATAATGTTAGCCCGTCAATGATGGATGTGCTTAATAGAGATGTTCAAAAAGCATTATTTGAGTTTTTCTATCCTGATGTATCAAACAGTATGGAGCCTATATATATTAATAAATTAAATAAGATTTTATTAGATAATGAGGCCATAATTGGCGGTGGATTCTTATTAAAATCAATTGGGCTATTTAAAGATGATAAATCTGTTGATATTGATATGTATGTTCCCAGTAAAAATATAACATCATTCACGCAAACGATGAAGAATTTATTTAAAGGCGTGCTAGTATCAAAACACGAAGTTCCTAATTCACAGGATGTATTTTTTAAGAATAATGGGATATTATCAATTACAAAGTTTTCTAGAACAGCACCATCATACGCAGAAATGGATATTATAGAAGTTAAGGATGATAGGACACCTGTTGATGTAATTAAAAATACAGATTTAACTTTTTGTGAGAATTGGTATGATGGTAAAAATGTTTATATGGTATATCCTCAAGAGGTATTTAGTAAATATGGATTTGTTGAAAACGCCTATCTCGGATTATTATTCAAGAAAGATCCTATTTTAATGAGACGAATTAAAAAATACATTGATAGGGGGTTTCAGATAAGTATTCATAATCCTCATACAAAGAGGGATGAAAATATCACAGAAAGCGTTAAAAATGGTACATTCTTAAAAGGGTATAATATTAATACATCAAATAAGAAGAAAAACAATAATAACGGGCGTTATAGTACTACTATATTACCATCATTTTCTTCGCCTTATATAACATCGGCAATACCTAAATTAGCAGAGCCTTCTGAAAAGAATGTATTTGAGTTACTGCCATTTATTTCATCTGAAGCAAATAATAAAGTTGTTCCATCCAACGGATTATCTATGGGAATGCCTGATTATAAAGGGAGGATAACTTTAGATAAAAGGCTAGAGCAAACTGAAGATATAGTGCCCCCTATTACAAATGCGTTTGTGAATAAATGGGATATTGAACTTATACGATATTTTACAGAATTAGGATATAAAAATATAAATGCCTTTTTAGCTGATGCTACTTATACGCCTAAAAGGCTTTCTCCAATACTTTATAGTGCTTTATTTAAGAAATTTATAACAACTCAATATCCTTCTGTATATGATGAATTATTAATATATTACTATTTTGTAAATCTGTATAATTGTATCCAAAAAACGCCACCTGTTAATAAGCCATTTATGGTTGTAAGAGGAACTAAAACTTGGTATATACCTACAACAAAAGGAAAAGCCAGTTATCTTAATAGTTTTACATCAACAACGACTGATATGTATATAGCATCTGGGTTTTCTAGTAATAATATTACTTATGATAATAAAATGTATTTATTTTATGTACATCCTTTATGTCAGTTTATGAATATTAGATCCCTTTCATCTCATATGAGAGAAAAGGAAATATTATTAAATCCATATAATAAGATGTGTTATATCAGAACTGATGGAAATAAACAAGTATTTGCTGTATTGCCTACAGATTTAACTATTCCTGATGATTACGATTTATTTATACATTGGAATACGACGCATCATAGTGTTACAGGTGGTAGAATTGATGAATCTAGTATATCCCCATTTTATAAGAGTGTAATGAAAAATATTAATACTAGGAAAAAATTGAAACCTACGCAAAAGCAATATACTTCTAAAATGAATATTAAAAATATTAAAAATAATAAAATGAATATTAAAAATAATACTAGAAAGAATAATAAAAAGAATGATAATAATTATAGTAAAGAGTTTATAGATAGAATGACTCAGCCTATTTCTAGTTTCCCTGGTAAGGACATTACTAATTCCGAGCAAGAAGTTATTAATAATCTTATAAAATATTTTGAAAAATAAACGTGTAATATTTAGTTATATATTGTCATATTATAAGTATAATGTTAACAAAATTAATAACATGTATAAAAGTATCTTCTATACTAAATATTATTCAAACAATATCAGAAAGTGTTACTGCTCTTCTTAAGAGTTTATAATTCTTATATCAAAATTTGATAGCATATGTCTACATATTTTCTATTTAGACATATTATACAAAATGCATTACGAATATCGATTTAGTAAAACCTTATTAGAAATTAGTTGGAATATTCTAGTTGATGCTGGATTACATGAGGAACTAAGTTATTGTCATTTGCCTCAGAAATGGGAAGATACTCAATGTGTAGATCTAAAAAAAATGAAAATACGCACGGGTCCATATATTCTAATTGAAGAAGAATTCTTAGAATTAAATGACAAAGAAAACACTTTTGATTATATGGATGAAATTGAATCACATGTATGTAATCGATATGATATAGTTGATGATCATGGAGAAACAGTTGAACCAATTAAACATAGAGATTTCTCATCATTTATATACGATCTTATTATGTATTGTATCGATATGCGCATTAATGGTGCTGAAGATTAGAAGTAATAGAAAAAGTATCTGGAATATAAGACATATTATAATGTGTAAAAATAGTAGGATCTACAGTAGGCCCTGGGGCGATAGCACTATGTATTTTAATAGGTTTTTCTTGCCATTTCTTACCTAATTGTATACCATTATTATATAATTTAATTATATTTTTATTACCTCTATCATATAAATAATTATAATCATCGCATAATTTTATTGATTTTGGTAAACTGCCACCTTTTTGTATTTTTGAATAATATGATGTTTTCATATCACGTGTATCAATTGTAGTATAATTATATCCATTTTGTAATATACAACTATTTATTGTTATCTTTTGTATATTAGATGGAAGTATTGATAATAATCTAATTCCTGATAATAATGGGTCAAATAATACTAATTCAGAATTAAGGATAAAATCTTTTTTTTCAACATGAAATGGAGTTTGTATATTAGGTGAAATATATCCATCATAATGACTATAAAATAGCCCTTTAATAAATCCCATAACAAAAGCATCATTTGTAGTTTCTGCTATCCTTACACCTGGTTGTTCATAAATAGCATTTGGATTAATTAATGTTTTTAATTTATTTATACCTGCTTTAACATTATTATATAGTGATTCTTCTGTATTATATATTTCTGCATATTTATAATCAAATAATTTTACTTGATGCTCTAAAGAACATAAGCCAAATGATATTGTTGTATCAAGAATTGCTCTATTATCTGCTTTATTACCCCTATTATGTTCAAATAATTGTGATAATAATACTTTCATAAATCGTATATCTAATAATTTTAGTTGACGTGATGTAATAAAAGGGCTAGCATCAGTCCCATATTTATCAGCATAGCCTTGTGCAAATTCTCTAGAGCCATAATATGATGGCCTATCTGATATAGCTGGAAAACTTGGGTCAAATCCTCTCCATACTATTGTATTTGATGGTATTATAATTGAATTACCATATAATGGAAGGAAATTATCATCCCAGTATAATTCATATGTAGCCATTATAGTATTATTTTATATTATTTAAATTATTTAAACTCTTCTGTAATATCTGAATATGATAGAGTATTTTTATTAGATAATCTCTTGGGTAATAACCAGTTATTACAAGTAGTCTCTATAGGATCATACCCTACTATTTCAGGTTTTTCTATCTTATTAGTAGGAATATTTGATTTATAATGTTTAGTTGAAAATGGAAAGATTATAATATATCCACCATATTCTATATCAAACCAATCAATTCGTTTATACCCAAGAGTTGGTTTTAGTTGTTGTACCTCTTTAATATATCCCGCATACTTATGTAAGGTTGGTCTTATTATAGGATTATTAATAAATTGTTCAACCATATTCAATGTTATATCATTCATAGGTAATTTATTTCCTAATAATAGTATAGCTTCAAGATAAAATTCTCTATTACTAAATTCATTTAGTTCATTATATGTTTTATTTTGTATTGGTAATCCTATTGGTAGTCCTAATTTACATAAACACTGATGAGCATAATCAATATTAGGTAATAAAATTGGTTTAAATAAATTAGATATATAATCACATTTATTATACATATCTGAATGATATGTTAGTAGAAATTTATATCCTGTTACAACCATGCCCTTTGCTTTTCTTTTAACTGTAAAATAAGAGATATCTTTGAGATATTTAATAAATTGTGACATTGATAGTGTTTCTTTTTTTGACCATGAAGAAGCTGTTATGTATTGTTGATAAATATCTGAGAGCAGTGTGTCCGTTTTATCATCTTTTTCTGCATATAAATCACAAAACTCCTCCACCCAAATCCTATCCACGAACTTTTCCTCAGTTTTTTCCTGATTTTCAGATTGTAATCCCTCATATTTATCCTGTTCTTTGGACTTTTCCTGATTTTCAGATTGTAATCCCTTCAATTTCATATTATGAATATATAATCTTTCAAGATGAGAAATACTCTTTGTATATGACATATATTTACGAGCATGTGTAAACCATGAGGTTAATGTTGGATTTGGTATATTAGTTTCAATAATATTATATGCCAATTTATGAAATTGTACACCTTGTACATAAATATATTCACCCTTCATATTTTGAATACGACTAATATCATATGTCATATTAATAAGAGGCATTTTAGAAGTACATGAGAAGGATTGGGATGCTGTATATTCTCCAAAACATAGCTGATATAATTCATCAAATTGATTTTGCCCTGTGCGTGTATTATGAAAATCTTTATTGTCATAAAAACTCTTGACTATTACACCATGATTCATTTGAATAGTTGTTCCATCTTGAAGATTAATATCTACTGGTTCTGATGGATTAATTATCCCAAGTAAAATTAATCGATCAATAAATTCATTTTCACTTTCTACTTCTAGAATATCCCCTGTATAGGTATCAATCTCATCATATTCCTGTAGTTTTGCTAGAACATTATTATAGTCTTTAAATAAAAAGCTTGATTCTTTTTCCTGTTTATACCACCACACATTAATTATTCTATCTGGATATATTTTTGATGCCGTATAATCTGATGTAGCCGTAGTGTAGATATGGATGTACATTCTATCTACACGATGTCGGTGAGTTTTAAATTCGGATTTTTACGCGTGTTGTAATGTTATTTACGTACTTTTCTTGTCATTTTATTCTTTTTCATTCTATTAAACATGGCGCGATTCATGGTAAAATCAGGTTTAACTGTATTTGCCCCTAATATTGTCTTAGTGCCTTTATTTTTTCTTGTTGTTAGCTTAGAACGATTATTTATATTATTTAGAACTTTATCTGTATTATTATTAAATGTATGTAATTTATCTTTATCCCCTATATAGAACTCTTTATTGTCTTCATCGAATAATCTGTTTAGAACAATAATAATAACATCCATTTCTTTATTTAATTCTTCATCAAGAATATTAGAATTAACTACATTTGGCGCATTTGTTTTGTAATAATCTTTATCTATTGAGAATTCTAATGAATTAGGTTTTCCATCTGGCTGTTTAACAGATATTATAGCATATAATTTATTCTTTTTACGACCAGGGACTCCTTTTGATCTATATATTTCTTTAACTATATGAATTATACCGCCATCCTTAATATTTAATTTAGATGCTATAAGATGAATATTTAAATATATAAATTCTTTATTATCTTTAAATATTTTTAAAAATAAAGAAGAACCTCTTTTATTTGTACCATATACTTCACTTTCTATTTTAATATTATTAGTATCTAACTCTTGTAATTCCCTTTCATCATATATATATTTAACTATTTTAGGTGTATCGTGTCCCTTATTATTAAATAAATCAACTAATTTACTAATAATATCTGTATCTAAAAAATTACCAAATATTATTTGTGATTGAAGATTTAATTCTTTCTTATGTAACTTATCAAATGACATTCTATATATATTTAATATTTATTGATACAACCAATGTTCTTCTGGCATTATATTATTATCTGGAATAATAGAATCATTATAAGGTTGTAACATATTAGACCCTTCCTCTTTCCAACCGTATAGTGCTAAACAAAAATGTTGACTATTTTCACAACATATGCTAAAATTGATATCTTTAGTATGATTACAATATTTACATTCATCTAATTCACAATACGATTCTATAGCTAATTGAAATATATAATGTTTATATTGAAATAATTTTCTATATCCATAATACATATAACTTAAAAATGATTGGTTACGAAATGGCTTCCATAATGTTTTATCAAATAATCTCTCTTCCTCATATTCATTTTTAAGCCATAAAATTAATTCTAATTGAATACTATTATAATATTCTTCTGTCATTTTTTCAGTATCATCTATATGCCTATATATTCCATCTATTATCTTAAAATGTTTAATCTCATTTTCATCAATCATAGAATTAAAATTATTAATCATATGATTATATAGTGCATCACCTTCTATTATAAAGTCATTCCAAAAGTGTTTCATGTTATTTTATATATAATAAGGTATATTTAAACTAATTATTTATTGATACAGCCAATGTTCTTCTGGCATTATATTATCCTCAGGAATAATAGAATCCCTATAGGGTTGTAATAGATTTGAACCTTCTTTCTTCCAACCGTATAATGCTAAAAAAAAACAAGCATGATCATCAATACGATTGTTATTATTTTCATAAAAATCACAATAATCTTCTACCGCTAATTGAAATATATATTCTTTATATGTAAATAGTATTCTATATCCATAATACATATCTAATAACATACGTTGATTGCGAAATGGTTTCCATAATGTTTTATCAAATAATCTTCCTTCATCGCGCTCTTTTCTAATCCAAGGAATTAACTCTTTTTCAATATCATTGCCATGTTCCTCTGTTATTTTATCTGTATCAGCAATACATCTGTAAATTCCATCAAATACACAAAAATATTTTATCGTATCTCCATCAAACATATTTTCAAAATTTGTAATCATATAATTATAGAGTATATCGCCTTCTTCTAAAAATTTTTTCCAACTTTCTTTCATTATATAGAATATATAATATAATGTATATTTAAACCAATATTAGGATACTCTTTATCTAAAGAGTATTTAGATTATTTATAAAATGGGCTGGCATTATACTTTAGAACTTGAATGTATCATTTTACCCGAATATGCTGATTTCTTTAAATTAGAGTACCTATGTGATACAGATGAAATACATACATATAATTATTGTGAAGATTGTTTGAAAAATGACAAAGAAGATTGTTCTTGCGATATTAACGATAAATATAAAAACTTATCAAAATCATATCTAGATTTACTTGATATCTGGAATAAGTTAAAAATAGGAAATTATTTTTATAAATACGACTTTAATCAAGAAACACGACTTTTTAATTGTAAAATTAGTAAAAAAGTTACAACACATACTGGTGATTTACGCAATGATTATAGAATGACCCTATATGATATTATTGTACCTGTCACATCAGAAATTATTTCTTGTTGTATCTCATCTGATGATTATGGCGATGAACGTAGATACTATACTGATAATGAACTGCGTCGTATCCCATTTAATTTATCATCAATTGTTAAAAATATTCAACATACATGGAAAGATGGAATGATTACAGAAACTAGAGTCATATATAAACGGTCCATTAAATCAATACAACAAACAGATTTAGACAGATGCTATGGTATAGAACCCTTTTAAAATCCATTATTATTTGAGACATATTTAGTTCCATTCTTAATGTTTTCTAATAAATTAGATAATACATGTCGAAACCACGTGTTAGGATTTACTATCGGCCTCTTATTCTTTAAGTAGTCGATTGTGACTTGTTCTGAATCAAATTGTTTATCTAATAAGAGATGCGCCGCAACTAATGTAGGGCTTCTGCTCATACCTGCCGCACAATGTACTAATACTGTTTTTCCTTGAGATATAGCATTATTAATAATAAGATGTACTCTTTCAAAATGCTCATTAATTGATTCATATGGGCAATCATCGATTACTAGACGATACCATGATACATCTTCAAAATCTTCATCTCGAAAATCATATTCTTCATATTCATCTTCAGTTAATGCTGATATTACTACATCTATTTTATTAGGTATTTTTAGCCTTTCAGGCATTGTAGCATATATTGCCGCTACCCATGTACCTATATATAGATTAGGCTGTATCAGTGAAATAGTTTCGTGATCAATTAACATTCAGCCTTTAGCCTTTCTAATAATATAGATATCAATTTTATATTTATACTACTGGTATAAAATAGTCTTTTATTGTTTTTTGTTTGATAACTTGTTTTCTTTTATATAACATACCATATATTTGTTTTTTGGCAAAATCTCTTAAGAACCTTTTAATCTGATTATATGTACTTTTATTTGCTTCTCTATTACGTGCCTCATATACTTTTACTTCTTGAGTAATGTCGCGCCAATTTATACTAGACCAATTCCACCATATTGCTTGTTTATAGACTTGTTGAGATATTGGGTCTATCAAATCCAATATATAAGGGCAACAATGAAAATCTATTGCTTGTGGAATAATATGAAGGATTGGATTAAATGTTTCAATTGTATTAAGATCGACTGTATATTGCGTTGATTGTGATAAATTGGAAGAACGTAATGCTAGGCGATTTAAGAATGCTTGGTCTCCTTGTAATCCACCATATATAGCTCTTAATTTAATTACTATATATGGTGTTGTTAAGTGTGGTTCTGATTCTAATTCTTTTTCTTTTTTTAATTCTTCTATACTTGGTTCTAATTCTAAATCATATCTCATATCTGCCTTTAATGCTGTTATAGTTGCATCCATTATTAACTGAACATCTTCTTTTGTTAACTTATACCCTTTAGAATGTGCTAAGAGTAACCAGATAAGATGTGTATATGTATAATGATTATACTGTGAATCTTCTAATATAATTACAGGGAGGCGTCTAAGAAGTTCTTGTGTATCTTGTTTTAACAACTGTAAAGTAGTTGCTAGGCATTGATCTATCATTTGTCGTCGCATTGTTTTTTGAATATTTGATTTAAGTATAGATATATTATATGTATATTGTGGAGTTAAATCAAATGGCATATGTGTTTTATTTGATTTTATATCAATTATAGTTATATATTCTGATTGTAAAATGGGTTCGCGTAATTTTATAGTTTTTTTCCATATAGGTCCCTTATTTAATGTAAGAGTAGTTTGAGTATATACTATATCATTATCTCGAATTAAGTACAGCATGTTAGTAAATTATTTGAATGTAATATATTTCAATTTTATAATATAAAGGCTTATATTATAATTATATTATTATGGATATATTGCGATTATTTCATACTGCGGATAATGCAAGATGTACTACATATATCAGCGATGTGATTGGATTTTATCCAAATGGTATATCTGAAAATAAAGGGTTTATTATATTTACTGGCTATACAACACTTGGAAAAGAATCACTTCCATCTGCTGCTGAAATATATAGAATACATTCACAATTAGATTGTTGCGCTCATTATGATATTGAAATTACACGTGTATTACGTGTTGATTTACAAGATAAACCTTTAACACCTGAAGAAATTGAAAAACAAAAATGTAATTGTGGTCCAGATGATGACTGTGAATGTCATATTGTATTTTTTCCATCATATATTGTTATTATGGAATTTGATACTATTAAGAAAGATACCGATTTTATTAATAAGGATATAATTAATATGGATATATGGAATTACTGTATTGATACGCGATTTAATACACCGTGTGAATTACTTTCTGCATATAGTTCTCTATTAGAATTACCAGATGGATGTTCTTTTACAAATGATAGCCGTGAAGGTGATTTGGATTTCTATTTAGGATACTATAAGATATATGAAGAAGATAATAATATTCATTCTTTAACTGAAAGCGTATTGGATACATTTAAAGGTGATTTAATACTACATAGGGAAAATATAAAGAGACGAAATGAAAAATGGGAAAAAGAACAGAAAGAAAGGAAAGAGAAAGAAAGGAAAGAAAAGGAAGAGAAAGGGCAAGATATAATTAAAAAACTTATAGGCATAAATATTATACCATCTGCTGATAATAATATTTCAATACTAAATATGCATCAGTAATTATATATCAGTAATTATATATCAGTAATTATATATCAGTAATTATATAGAGAATATTAAAATTATTTTCTCTATAATAAGTATAAACATGAGCAAACTACTCTTTATACACCCTTCAGTGTATAATTCTGCTACCAATGACATTTTATTGTCATCTTTAACATCTGATGTTATTCAACTCAGATATACCGAGGATATAACGGATGAACAAGTGATGTCTCTTGTATCTGGTATTCAACTAACTCATTTATCCTTTATGTATCATTATGAAGGTGATAGTAATCTACCCTTCTTTGATGATCTTGTTGAAGAAGAGTCTCCGTCATTACCTAAGTATAGATATTTTAGTAAGAGAGTTATTGCCCTTATTAAACAGTTTGTAACACAATCACCATCACTTATTGTGGATATCCTCTGTTGCTCTCTTAATGATCCTCTATATAAAGAGGAAGTATTAAAGGTAGAACAAGATTTAGGCATTAATATTCGGTATTCAACTGATTTAACTGGCAATGCTGCTGAAGGTGGTAACTGGATTATGGAAAGTGAACTACCTGAAGTAGTAAATGTAAAAGATACTTATTTTACTAATAGTGTACTTGAATGGAAGGGGGTACTTGTTGGACCTGATATTACAGCTAATATTAAAAATGGTGAGTATTCTTCTTTTATTTCTTGGAATGCTACAACTAGTACATATACAGTTCAAAAGAATTTTGCATGGACTGAATTAAATTTAGCGGATAGTATAACTAACTGCTATATAACACTTAATGCTAATGAGATATTTGATGGTGCTGGATTTAATATAAATTTATTTGGATATAATACTTGGAAAGGGTTATTTACAGTAAATCCTAGCGTATCATCTATTCAAACAGCACCAACTGTTAAAAATTTAAGAATATTAAATGGCACTACTTATCAAAATGGTGGAGGTATTATGAGGCAAACACAACCATACTTTATTATAAATAATTGTTACACTGACATTAATATAGAAGGTATTTATTCTGGTGGTATTGCTGGTAGACAATCAGGTAGGGCATATAGTAGCAGTCAACCAGGATTATGTATTATTACTAATTGTTACAGTAGAGGTAATATAATCGGTACTCAATGTGGAGGTATTATTGGATCATATGCTGGATCAATTGGAGGTAATAGCGGTGGTTTATGTATAATTTCAAATTGTTATAGTAATGGTACTATTACAAATAATCAATCAGGTGGTATTGCAGGAGGATATGCTGGCTCTGGTACTGGTTCGTGTATAATTTCAAATTGTTATAGTACTGGTAATATTTTAGGTAGTAATACTACATCAAATGGTGGTATTGTAGGAACTAGTGCTGGTGCTAATAATGGTTCCTGTATAATTTCAAATTGTTATAGTACTGGTAATATTGGTATTAGTTCAGGTGGTATTGTTGGATCTAATACAGGTGCTAATAACATATTAGCAACTAATTGTACTATTCGTAATTGTTATACTACTGGTGACATAAGTGAAAATGCAGGTGGTATTTGTGGTACTAATAGTAAATGTACTATTAATAATTGTTATAGCATAGGCCCTATTGCAACAAATGGGTCAACTATAGTAGGCGGTGGTATTGTTGGTAGTGCCAGTACATGTGATGTTAATTTATGTATATCTAATACACCTACGCTACATGCTAGCAGTACAAACAGTAACGCATCCCCTACTAATTCTACAAATATTTCTGATATTAATGGTACTTTATCTACTTTACCATCTACTAATTGGTCTATTGGAAATGCTGATCCTTCAGGTAATAATTATTCTTTACCTATTTTAAAAGCATTTACTACTGTTCCATGGATGGCATCTAGTTATCTTAAAGCATCTGATTTAGCTAATTATTCATTAAGTCTTATATATAATAAAGATACAGCGATTACGCCTATTTCAGTCCCTATATATGATATAAGTGGTACTATTACAGGTTATTCATCTATTCCTTCTTTACCATCTGGCTTATCAATTGATGCAACTACAGGAATAATTTCTGGAACACCTACTTCTATTTCTAGTAAAAATTGTTATATTATAGTTGCTAATGCTAGCGCTACTAATGAAATTGGATTTACAAATATTTTACTTAAGGTAAATGATGCTTTTCCTAATTTTTCTTATGCTTCTAGCGCATATACTATTGGAGATTCTATTAGTATTTCACCTGATCTAACAAGCAATACAGCAACTATTGTATCCTATTCAATTAGCCCTTCAACTCTATCAATCAATTCATCAGGTGTTATAACTGGCTCATTATCTATTATAGGGTCTAATTTATTTACTGTAAGAGCAACGAATTCAACTGGTGAATATGTGGATAAATCTGTTGAAATTACAATAAATGATGTCCCCCCTGTTATTACATACAGTTTTAATACTGATAATAGTAATACATATACAATAGGAGAATCTATTAATCTTTCACCTATTAATACAGGTGGGGTTGTTTCTACTTGGGATATTAGCCCATCACTACTAGCTGGGGTATCATTTGATAGTAATGGTAATATTACAGGTACACCAACTTCTACAGGTATATATAATTATACTATAACAGCAACTAATTCAGCAGGGTCATCAACTTTTAATATGTCAATAATAGTAAATGATATAACACCTAGTATTTCTTATCCTACTGGAGGAGGTATACTCATATTCAATGTAGGTGTTACAATTGACACTCTAATTCCAATTATAGTAAAGGATGGTGTTTCTGGTTGGTCTATTACTCCAGATTTACCAACGGGCCTTTATTTTAATACAACAACTGCTCGCATATCTGGCACACCTTCTGAAATTTCAGCTATCACATCATATAATATATCTGCAACAAATGTAACAGGGCAAATAGGAGGAACATATTTAGCAATAACAGTACAATCACCCATTTCTGACCCTGATCCTGGTTCTGGTTCTACACCTACTCATAAACCAATTACTGTGAACTTGAATGTCACAGTTGATGCTAGTGGTCAAGTTGATATTTTTGGAGCTTCAACTGAAGTATCTGGTAATATTATTGTGGCTGATTACAAGATACCATCTGATGTATTTTATGATCCATCTGCTAACACTGGATTACTAGAGTTTTGGGAACCTTCCGATTCAATTAATAGTATCAGGTGCCAACTAGCTAACTCCAATACTTCTTCTGTTGGTG
>JACCDO011312081.1_pt1 | contig 27916 bp, 35 predicted proteins | sample 7446101 | NCBI WGS metagenome assembly JACCDO01 (sample SAMN15323440, study PRJNA562643) | freshwater metagenome | isolation source: river surface water | place: USA:Blue River Watershed | collected 2017-08-16
AAAATCTTGGATTGTTTTGATTGTCTTGTGGTTTTATTGCGAGATTTCGGGGGTATAGCTCAGCTGGGAGAGCGCTTGCATGGCATGCAAGAGGTCAGCGGTTCGATCCCGCTTATCTCCACCAAGCCTTCAAAACGGTAGTTTGTTGTAGCTAGGTCCCCATCGTCTAGAGGCCTAGGACATCACCCTTTCACGGTGAGTACGGGGGTTCGAATCCCCCTGGGGACGCCAGTTTTTTGGTATCAGCAGGTTGTAATTTGGAGCGGTAGTTCAGTTGGTTAGAATATCTGCCTGTCACGCAGAGGGTCGCGGGTTCGAGTCCCGTCCGTTCCGCCAAATTCAATAGTAAAAAGCCTCCGTATTGGAGGCTTTTTACTTGCTTATTGCGAAGACTCAAAATCACTTCTTTGGCGTTGTAATTGAAGCTGCCATGGCATCGTAATAAATCACTTTAACTTGCTCGCCTACATTCACATCTGCCAATAATGCTGGATTTTTCACTGTAACCGTTGTTACTTTACCGCTAGGCCCTTTAACGGATACCAGTTTCTTATCTCGATTAACCTCAACAATATCAGCGGTAATAGTTGTTTTATTGGCAATCATCTCAGAGGGCTTTTCATTTGCCTTGGAAGAGGTGACCGTATTTGTTTCAACTTTGCTGCGAACGCCATCACTCTTAGTTTTAATGAGCTCTATCGCGACCGCTAATTCATAAGATACATTTAAACGATCACCCCTTTTGATTTGATCAAAATTCTTGATTTCTGGTCCAGCTACAAATTTAGACTCGCCTTCTTTATTTTTAAAAGTAATGGTTCGAGTTTTTTTGTCAATTTTGACTACTTCACCTTCATATAAAAGATAACTGTTATCCACTGCGGCTGCGTCTATGACGACAGGCTTAGTTTGAGCGTAGCTTGCTAGTGTGTAGGGTAGAGCAGCAAGCGCTACTAGAGGAAGATGGGCTAATTTGACTTTCATTTTTTCCTTTATTAATAAATTGCACCTAATGACGATATTAGCCTACTTTATCTTCGATTAATTCGAATATCCAAGCTTACACCGCCAAGAATGAAAATCATAACTTTGTTAACATTCGGAAGGTTAATTATTCAAATTACAAGGTTAAAAATGCCCAAATTCGCTGCCAACCTAACTATGTTATTTAATGAGGTTCCCTTTCTTGATCGATTTGAAAAAGCAAATCAAGCAGGTTTTAAGGCGGTTGAATTTCTTTTCCCTTATGGCTTTTCCGCGGATGAAATAAAGCAGCAACTAGAACGCCATCAACTCACTCTAGCCCTTCATAACTTACCTGCTGGTGATTGGGATGCCGGTGAGCGAGGAATTGCCTGCTTACCGGACCGAAAGAAAGAGTTTCGTGAAGGTGTAAGCAAGGCAATAGAATACGCAACTGCTTTGGGGGTTAAGCAGTTAAATTGCCTCGCGGGAAAAGCGCCAGCTCATACAAATATTCAGGAACTACAAGCAACATTTGTAGAAAATCTTTCTTACGCTGCAGCAGAATTAGGAAAGGCTAATTTACGTCTTTTGATTGAACCAATTAATACTTTTGATATACCAAGTTTTTTCTTAAACACGACAAAACAAGCTGACGAAATTTTATCTGTAGTTGGTGCAAACAACCTCTTTATTCAATATGACATCTATCATGCGCAAAGAATGGAGGGTGAGTTAGCTAAAACCATTGAGAAATATCTTGTAAAGATCGCCCATATTCAATTGGCTGATAATCCCGGAAGAAATGAACCTGGCACCGGCGAAATTAACTATCACTTTTTATTTAAACTCTTGGATCGTCTGGGGTATCAAGGCTGGATAGGTTGTGAATATAAGCCGGCCACCACAACCGAGGCTGGTTTGGGCTGGATTAAGCAAATTTAATAAAACCCTATTATTACAATCGGAGACTATATGAGCAATCCTTTAAAGTTGGGATTTATCGGCCTTGGGATCATGGGCTCACCCATGGCTGGGCATCTAATTAACGCAGGATATCCTGTTTACATGTATACGCGCAGCAAGATACCTTCCGAACTTGCTTCGTCTTCAGCCAAACAATGCAATTCATCTAAAGAGGTTGCTGAAAATTCTGACATTATTTTTATGATGTTGCCTGACACACCGGATGTTGAAAAGGTATTGTTCGGAGAAAATGGAGTCGCAATCGGATTATCCAAAGGGAAAATTGTGGTTGATATGAGTTCTATTTCGCCGATAGCCACCAAGGAGTTTGCTAAGAAAGTTAATTCATTTGGTTGTGAGTATCTTGATGCTCCTGTGTCGGGCGGTGAAGTGGGAGCCAAGAATGCGACCCTTTCTATCATGGTAGGAGGCAATGAAGCAACCTTTAATCATGTAAAACCAGTATTTGAGTTAATGGGAAAAAACATCAATTTAGTCGGTGGCAATGGCGATGGACAAACAGCAAAAGTGGCTAATCAAATTATTGTTGCCTTAAATATTGAGGCAGTTGGAGAGGCATTATTATTTGCCTCAAAAGCGGGTGCTGATCCCGCTAAAGTTCGGAATGCGTTGATGGGTGGTTTTGCTGGATCAAAAATTCTTGAAGTGCATGGCGAAAGGATGATTAACCGTACATTTAACCCAGGATTCCGTATTGAATTACATCAAAAAGATTTAAACCTTGCCTTGAATAGTGCTCGAGCACTAGGTGTATCGTTGCCCAATACCGCCACTGCTCAAGAGCTATTTAATGCATGCGTAGCGCATGGCGGCAAAGCTTGGGATCATTCGGCAATGGTGAGGGCGTTAGAAAATATGGCTAACTGCGAAGTTGCGAAAATACCTCAGGAATAAATGGTCATGGCATCTACCTTACTTGTTTATTTGCATGGATTTCGTTCATCGCCGCGCTCTAGTAAAGCCGTTATGACTGCAGAAGCCATTAAAAATGCTTCTAACGCCAGCAAGCCAATTGAATGGTATTGTCCACAATTGCTTGCCTCTCCAAAAGAAAGTATGGAGATGGTAATAAAGCATATCAACGCATCATCTGCGAATCGATTGGTGGTGATTGGCTCTTCTTTGGGTGGCTTTTATGCAAACTATTTGGCTGAAAAGTATTCATGCAAAGCGATTGCCCTTAATCCAGCGGTAAGAGCGCCTCGGGAATTAGCCCCGCATGTTGGCATGATGACAGCTTACGATAGCGATGAGCCGTTTGATTTTCGTCCTGAATACATTAGCGAGTTAATGGAATTGCAGATTGAGAAAATAACCAATCCTTCTCGATATTTTCTGATTGCAGCTAAGGGCGATGAATTACTAGATTGGCAGGAGATGGTTGATTTTTATCAGGGCGCTAAGCAGTTGGTATTAGAAGGTAGTGACCACGGAATCTCCAACTATGCAGAGCATCTCCCATTGGTTGTGGATTTTATTTGCGCAAAGTAAGCACTTTATTGCCTGCTTACCGCTTCTTATGTAAGATGCCCTTAACGATCATATAAGTTTGATTTGATCTAGAAAGGAGAGTTTGTGCTGAGCATCTTGAAACTAGACGCAGGTGGAATTCCCCAGGGTTGGGTAAATACCGAAGAGGCTACTAAACATTATGCTGATAGTAGCGTGTTGTGGACATTAGGCAATCCAATTAAGCAAATGCGCGGCGGCATCTCCCGCATCAGTGGTAAGCAGTCCATTATTGAGCTTCACTCCATCATTGCAGTGAAGGGTGCATCCAAAATAAATCTTTTTGATGTAGTGCCTGCAATCACTAAACACAAACTATTTAAACGAGATCGCGGTTTATGTGCCTATTGTGGAAGTTCAATATATGAACACCAGGCTGAAGCGGAGCACATTGTTCCCCACAGCAGGGGTGGACGGTATTCTTGGATGAATTTAGTCATTTCATGCAGACCCTGTAATCAGCGCAAGGGCAATCGTACGCCTGAGCAATCAGGTATGGGCTTGTTATACACGCCATATATGCCTAGTCTCTATGAGGATATGATTTTACGCGGTCGAAATATATTGTCCGATCAAATGGATTTTTTGGCAGCTAATCTTCCAAAGAATAGTCGTCTACTAGAGAGCTATACCTAGCAAGCAGTGCAGTCCAATTTAACTCTTACGATTCGTCTGCATTCCCTGAGAATTATTCTCATAGCAATACTGCTGTCTTTGATCGGGCATTTGATTCTATTTTTTGGTTTACCACTATTCAATTTTGGTAGCGCTCCAGAAATTGCCGATGATCTGATTATTCGAACCGAAATTAAGGTTGAGCCGCCGCAAAAAATTCAGATGTCAAGATCCCCTAAAAAAGCAAATGCCATCACAAGCACATCCACCAATTTATCTGAGACTAATGCAACCAGTGGAGAGCAGGGGGGTGATGCTAATCAGCAGGGGTTAGCTTTTAAATTACCCAATCCTGGGATCCTTTATTACGATGCTTATGTGGACGGTCAAAAATATCAAACGGCAGAAATTGATTGGATCGTAGAGGGAAATGACTACCGTCTTTATGTAAATATTCCGTATGCATTTGTGGGTCCCTTTGTATTTGAATCACGCGGTACTGTTGATGCCTATGGAATAGCTCCCATCATTTATTGGTCGCAAAGAGGCTCAAGAACACCGCGATATTCGCGTTTTGATCGTGATGGTAAGGGTGGAGGGCAAATGTATTTTTCGGAAAAGCCTGAATTCACGCCCGCCATTGTTCCAGGCACCCAAGATCGATTCAGTCTAATCTTTCAATTGGCCTCACTATTGAACGGCAATAGCAAAATGGATGAGGCGGGCACAATACGCTCTATTCCCGTTGTGGATTACAACACTCTCGAGGATTGGCAATTCAAAAGTTATGGTGAAGCCTTTAATGAGGATATACCGAGTCTTGGTAAGACTACAAATCGTCACTACGCCTTAATGCAACGAGAAAATGACCCTTGGAAACGACAAGTGGATATTTGGTTGGCTAAAGATCTTGACTGGCTCCCGGGCAGGATACGCTCCTTAGAATCTAATGGGAGGGTGCTGGAGCTCGTTTTTAGACAAAAGAACCCAGTTCCCGCAGGTGTGAGACCCTAAGACATGCTCTTAGTGTTAGTTTGATTCTGAGCATTGTGACCCAACAGCGCTCCCATCATGGTGTATAGCGCTGCACCAGACATTGAGACCGCAAAGATTCCCGAAAAGGAAATAATGATGGGCAGTATTTTCCATTGTTCAGAAAGCTTGTAATCCCCATAACCAACAGTGGTGTACATCTCACCAGCAAAGTAAAAAGTTTGTGGATTAGTTGGAAAGACCTTTAAGGCGACGCAAATGTATGCCCAAACCACGATTTCAACTAAATGAATTGCAATCACCAACAGGATGGCGATGAAATACGATAAGAAGCTAGCGCCAAAAATACGGCGCCTAGTCATCACATCATCAATTGCATGAAAAGCGCCGGCGATACCTAAAACAGCAATGGCATGTATGGCCAGCATCAAGCATGCTGACATAACCATCACCCATATCTGCCCATTTCCCATGTCGGCATTAATTTCGTTATACAGGGTAATGAAACTAGGGAGGTCGGCATTATGAAGGAATGTGAACATGGATGATAAGTTTATTAAACTGATAAAAATATCTTATTTGACATAATAATGATTATACGCAATTAAGATAAAGATGAATTCTAGGTGGTTTACTTTTGAGGACCTGGATATGGCTCTTTATAAAGCTTTTGCCAGCGGGATGCTAACCCCTTAGAAATCCATGGCTTTTGATAAATCTCAGCAATATCAATAACCGAAAATCCTAAGTCATTTCGTAGCTGTATATCTGCACCGTTATCTAATAAAAACTTAATGAGCAATTCATTGCCTGATTGAGCTGCCATCATTAGTGGCGTAGTACCGTTAAGGCTTCGAGAGTTCACATCCGCACCATTTGTAACTAAAAATTGAGCTACCTCAAGTTGCCCCTTAGCACTGGCGTAATGTAATGGTGTCCAACCTATGTGATCAATTTTGGCCTTGTGTTCGAGTACTAATTTCTTAACAACGGCTAAATTACCTTCAATTGCTGCCATCATTAGCGGCGTTTCACCATTGAGATTGGATAAATCCACATCGATTGATTTTTGATTAAGAAGTAATTCTGTAACTAATGTGGATTTATCTTTAATGGCAATAACCAACATGGGAGTACCCTTGGCGTCTACGGTATTTGGGCTTAGTCCAGCAGTCAAAAGTGCCCTGACTTGCGCTGGATCATCAAACTTTGCTGCTCGTGAAAATGCAGCAACCTGATCCGCTGTTTGAGCAAAACAAGGGCTTATATAACCCAGTAAGATTGAAAATGCAGTAATTAATAAATATCGATTTAACATTAACTAAATTCTCTATTTATTTGAAAACATTGATAAAAATTATTAGTTGTTACCTTGGCAAGCTCTTCAACACTGATGCCCTTAAGGCTCGCAATGTACTCGCCAACCTTAGATACCCAAGCCGGCTCGTTAGTCTTGCCGCGATATGGTACCGGGGCCAAATACGGGGAATCTGTTTCGATAAGTAATCGCTCTAAGGGGATATGTTTACAGGTTTCTTGTAATTCTTTCGCGCTCTTAAAGGTCACTATTCCAGAAAATGAGATGTAAAAACCCATATCCATTGCCTTTCGAGCAACATCCCAGGATTCGGTAAAGCAGTGCATAACGCCACCGATAGCATCAGCGCCCTCATCCTTCAAAATGTTGATCGTGTCTTCGGAGGCTGATCTAGTGTGAATAATGAGAGGCTTTTTGGCTTGAAGAGCCGCTCTAATATGGGTTTTGAAACGATCACGCTGCCATTCTAAAGACTCATAGCTTCGTTCGCCCATGCGGAAATAATCAAGACCTGTTTCGCCGATAGCAATTATCTTTGAGTGCTTTTTAGCTGTATTCACTAAAAATTCAACGGAAGGCTCAGGGGTATCTTCATAGTCTGGGTGAACACCCACAGATGCATACAAGTTGGGATATTCCTGTGCGAGTTTCAGTACCTTTGGAAAATCCGGAATGTCGACAGATACACAAAGTGCATGCGTAACATTGGCTAATTTCATGTTCGCCAATACCTCTGGAAGACGATTTTGAAATTCAGGGAAATCGAGATGGCAGTGAGAATCTATGAACATAGCTCAATTTTAGTCTGCCTAGATGAATTCGTAGGCGCTACTAACCTTCAAATACCTGCTGGTATTGCGAGAGAAGCGCCTCAAGCTGGATACGATTGGCTAAAGGATGATTTTCGGCTCTTCGAGCTTGCAACAAAGATTTCCAAAAAGCCAAGAGTTTTAACTCGTTTGCCTGTTGAGAAAGGTTTTGCAAGGTTGATAAATGCCTTGGGTAATAGCGCGGAAAGCCAGAGCGTGATACTGCCTGAAGATCGGCGATCCAGCGCTGCATAGTTGCTAACAAATATGCAAGATGGGCCTTGTGGATTTTTTCAGCTGTTTCGAGCCAAGGTAGGTGACCGCCCTGCGCCATCGCCTGTAACAAAATACGTGAGGCCGCGATGGATAAAGTTAGCTCATCCTTATCATCCTTGTTGCGACGTGCAACAATAAAGTCGAACACAGCGAAAGGTGCTCCGCCCTGTTCATCAAATGCTGTCTCTATTTCAGCGTCCGTTAATTTAAGGTTACTAATAGCGGTGACTTTGCCCTTTAACCAAGACAAACCTACGGCACGATCTGGTCTGGGTGCTGCAAGCAAGCGACAGCGTGAGCGTATTGTTGGTAGAACTCGCTCAACGCGATCTGCAAGAAGCAGAAAAATGGTATTTGCTGGCGGTTCCTCTAGGGATTTTAATAATGTATTGGCAGAATCAGGCCGTAATAACTCAAGTGGGTAAATTAAAATGACACGATTGCCGCCACGATGAGATCCAATTGAGAGGCTTTCAATGGCACTTCGCGTTTCTTCGATGGAGATGTTTTTTTTCTCCTTTTTTTCATTCGAGTCCGTCTCGGCGTCCTCTTTAGAGGATTTACTGCGTTTAGGCGCTTCATCATTTTCAAAATCCGCTTGGGGCAAAAGCTTGCGATGGGTCTCAGGCACCAATGCAATAAAGTCGGGATGGTTGCCGGTGCTAAACCAATGACAGGCCTCACAATGATTACATGGTCGATGGCTCCCGGTCGTTTCGCACAACAGTCCTTTTGCCAATTCCATTGCAAAAGCGAATTTGCCAATGCCAGATTGACCATGGAGCAAGATTGCATGGGGGGTCCTATCAAAATCCAGCGAATCCCAGATAGGTTGCAACCAGGGTGGAATTCTATTTTCGTTGAGAATAGGAATGGGTATCATCGAACCTATCACTTAAGATGAATCTGTAATGATTTAAGCTCACCCCAGATAACTTCAGGTGTTTTGGTAGCATCCACCAAATGAAAGCGTTGGGGATTTTCATTGGCGCGTCGGAGATACTCCTGGCGAACCTTTTCAAAAAAGTCTAAGTTCATCATTTCAAACTTATCGGGCGCTCGTACTTTTGAGCGACGCGCTTCAGCAACCTCGCCTGGCAGATCAAAAAGTATCGTCAAGTTGGGCTGCAAGAGCGAACCATCGGGACGACCTTGAACCCATTTTTCTAGATCATTTAGCTTGGTAAGGCTTAACCCCCTTCCACCACCTTGATAAGCAAAGCTAGCGTCGGTAAAGCGATCAGAAATAACAATTTTTCCAGCCTGTAAAGCAGGTTCGATAACTTGAGCGATGTGTTCACGACGGGCTGCAAACATTAATAGCGCTTCGGTCTCTAGATTCATAGGTGCTTCAAGCAAAAGACTGCGTAATTGCTCGCCCAATGGAGTGCCTCCAGGTTCACGCGTCAACACTACCTCATGTTTTGGAAAACGCTCGTTCATCAATTTACAAAAGGAATCGATATGAGTGCTTTTGCCAGCACCGTCAATACCTTCAAAGCTAATAAAGTACCCAGGAAGCGTTGATGTCATATTAATGAGGATTTATTTATTGTTTCTTTGGTAGCGATTTACAGCGGATTCGTGTTCAGCAAGTGTTTCTGAAAAGTGACTACTGCCATCGCCTTTTGCAACAAAATACAAGGCATTTGATTTTGCTGGATTTGCAGCTGCAAAAATGGATTCCTTGCTTGGCATAGCAATGGGTGATGGCGGTAAACCTTTTCGCATATAGGTATTGTAGGGAGTATCTCTACGCAGGTCGGCTTTACGAAGATTTCCGTCAAAACGGGGTCCTATTCCATATATTACAGTTGGATCAGTCTGGAGCAACATCCCTTTTGATAGTCGATTAATAAATACGGCTGAAATAAGCGCTCGATCGCTAGATTTGCCTGTTTCCTTTTCAATGATAGATGACAAAATCAGTAGTTCATACGGGGATTTCAAGGGCGAATTTGCGGGCTTTTGTGTCCATGCCTGCGCCAACTGCTTTTGCATGGCATGCGATGCCCTGCGATAAATATTGAGATCTATCTCATCCGGATCGAAGATGTAAGTATCGGGGAAAAATAAGCCCTCGTCATGAGGATAGCTGAGATTTAAGCTTTGCAATAGGGCCTTAGAACTTAACCCCTTGGTTTGATGAATTAAAGCTGGATGAGAATCTATTTGATTTCTTAATTGCCAAATGGTCATGCCTGGAATGATGGCAACACTCTCTCTGACTCGATCACCACGCGCTATTTGTAGGAGCACTTTCCCAATGCTTGCATTAGTTGGTAAAAGATAGGTACCAGGCTTTAATTTAGAACCAATTAGCAAGGCTTTGGCGCTGATCTGCAATGGCAATGTATAAGTTGATAGACCTTGTTTTCGTAATTGCTCTGCAATGCTAGCAAGACTTGATTGTGGCGCTATTTTGACTTTAAATACGGATGAATCCTGAGTATTTGATTGCTTGGGCACAATGGGCCACAAAAAAATAATTCCGTAGACTAGTACAAGAAATATTGAAATACCAATGATCCAAAATCGGATGGATGATGAAAAGGTGGCTCCCCTATGAAAAAACGAGCTCACCTGATTTTTTTTGCGCATCAAGCTATGATAAAAGGAAGATGACAAATATCAGCCAAAATATGCACTCGCCCGGCGAAATCCTTAGCTCAGGACAAACGCTTTTGCCTTCATGGGGTTTAATCTTTGTAGAGGGTCCGGATTCTGCCCACTTTTTACAAAACCAGCTCACTAATTCAGTTTTAGGATTGCGCCGTACGTTTTCACCGCATATTGCTAAATCAACATCCTCAATAAGATTAGTTGGCTACTGCAGTGCAAAAGGAAGATTATTGGCAAGTGCGTGGTTGGCATTAGTACCGACGGATGAGTCTGCGAATGATCGTTTTGCACTCTTTATTTCCAAAGATATAGCCACAACTACGGCTAAACGATTATCGATGTATGTACTACGCTCAAAAGTTACCGTAACCGATGTATCAAATGAATGGAGTGTCTTTGGTGCATTCAAGGCCAATCCGCAAGATGATGCATCTGTGAGCAATGGTCAAATTGGCCTTGAAATTCCCTCTGTCGCATATTGTGGTCAAACATTCGAGCGCCTTTTAATCGCGCAAAAAAATACAAATAACCTAAGTAGCGCTCATGATCAAGCGCTTACAGCATGGAATAACTTAGAAGTACTTAGTGCAATTCCAAGAATAGTGCTGGCAACACAAGAACAGTTTGTTCCACAAATGATTAATTTTGAGTCTGTAGGTGGAGTTGACTTTAAAAAAGGTTGTTATCCGGGTCAGGAAATTGTGGCACGTAGTCAATACCGCGGTGTCATTAAAAGACGTTTATGTTTAGGACATACTACGTCAGCTGACATTGGTGGATTACTTCCGGGTGCTGAGATATTTCATAGCCACGATGTTAGTCAACCAGCTGGTATGGTGGTTTTATCTGCAGTAAGCGCCTTTGAGCCCAGTCGAATAGATTTACAGGTGGAATGTAAATTGGATGCCCTAAACAGCGGGAAAATCCACCTTGGAAGCGCACAGGGACCTGTGTTACAAATAGACCCATTGCCCTACCCTTTAATTGATATTTGATTGCGTTATGTGTTTAATTCTCTTCGCATGGAATTCGCATCCTGACTATTCATTAGTGGTAGCGGCCAATCGTGATGAGTTTTATGAGCGCGATACAGAGGGTATTGCATATTGGTCAGAGCATCCGTATTTATTGGCCGGTAGGGATCGAGCTGATGTTCTTGGTAGCCCAGGCACATGGCTTGGATTTACTAAGTCAGGAAAATTTGCCGCTGTAACCAATGTTCGTGCACCCAGTGAAAAAAATCCTGATGCACGAACACGTGGTGAGCTTTCTTTGATGTATTTAACGAGCAACAGTAAGCCCACTCACTTTGTTGAAGAAAATGCAAAACGCTTTCATTTGTATAACGGCTTTAATTTCTTAATGGCCGACCTTAGTAATCCAAGTAATGCTGAAATGCATTGGATTAGTAACCGTATGGTGATGGGCAATACTATTCGGCCCCGTAAAATATTTCCGCATCAACCCTTAGAACATGGTGTGTATGGATTATCGAATGCCATGTTAGACACCCCTTGGCCCAAAGTGAACCATCGCGTGGCAGCATTTGCACAGGTTTTGGCTATGGATCAGGGGATATTGAAAGGTGCCGATCAATATCTTAAGGTTTTGGCGGATACTCGCTATGCAAGTGATCAGGAGCTTCCAAGCACGGGCGTCAGCAAGGAATGGGAAAAGGCGCTCTCCCCTGCTTTTATTAAAACACCCTCCTATGGAACACGTTCAAGCACTGTTCTCAGAGTGCGCAAAGATGGTCAGTTTGAAATGGTAGAACGCCGTTTTGATGCTACTGGCACTATAGGGCATGATGTTGTTACTGGCGCCCTTAGTCCAGCGCCAGGCTCAAATCTCTCCGTTTAATTATGCCGTGCGGTGATCATCATTGATCACCCTATCACCATCAGCATTTCTAGTTGGCAGTCGTTTGATGAACTGAAATGTACCTGTAGCCATACAACAAATCTCACCTTGATCGTTGTAAAGCTTAGCCTCGCAAAATGCCATCGTTGCAGTTCTGCGCACGGTATCGGCTTTTACGCGTAAAACGCCCGTTGCAGCCTGCATAAAATTATTCTTTAACTCAATGGTCACAACGCTTCGATCGCTTGGGTCACCAGATCTGGCTGCAACAGCCATTGCAACATCCATAAGCGTCAGCAAAACTCCACCATGCGCAACAGACCATGTATTGGTGTGCTCTGGTTTAAGTGCAAGGAGTATTTCTCCTTTGCCCATTTCGGCGCTCAAAAAGCGAACGCCTAACAGTTTTAAAAAGGGAACGTTGAGTTCCTCGCCTAAATTGGCCAGTTGGGTTTGCGGATTGATTTGGACTTGTTTATTCATAAATGTATTTTAGGGTCATGAGCACCAAATTGGGAATCCTCCTAGAATAAACACATGGCATTTTTATCCAGTGGCGGCGATGTCTGTCAATTGACCCAACCAAGTCCTATTCCCAACCCCTATTGGGTTGCAGTTTCGCGCTCTGCAGCTGAGTTAATTAATCTAAATATAGGAAATGATGGCTTGCCAACTGACCCCAAGTGGCTAGAAGTTTTAGCGGGCAATAGATTACAAACTTCATCACATCACTTTATCAATCCAATTTCAACCGCTTATAGCGGCCATCAATTTGGGATGTGGGCAGGTCAGTTAGGCGATGGTAGAGCTATTCTATTAGGCGAAATTCATGGACAAGAACTCCAACTCAAGGGGGCTGGCAAGACAATGTACTCGCGCATGGGTGATGGACGTGCTGTTCTCCGTTCGTCTATAAGAGAGTTTTTATGCAGTGAGGCGATGCATGCTCTTGGGATTCCTACTACCAGGGCGCTCTCCGTTGTTGGGTCAGATTTGCCAGTACGGCGCGAAACCATTGAAACCGCTGCCGTTTGTGCTCGTTTAGCACCCAGCTTTATTCGCATTGGACACTTTGAGCATTTAGCTGCTCAAGGAAACATTTCTCGTCTTCATGAGTTGGCTACGCTTTTAATAAAAAACCATTACCCGCATTGTGCGTCGCAGCCAGAACCTGAATTAGAGCTATTTAAAAACATATGCGAACGTAATGCTAGGCTTGTAGCCCAATGGCAAGCAGTAGGTTTTTGTCATGGCGTCTTAAACAGCGACAATATTAGCGCCTTAGGATTAACCATGGACTATGGTCCATTTGGCTTTATGGACCAATTTGATATCGACCATATCTGTAACCATAGTGATCATAGCGGAAGATATGCCTATCATCGCCAACCCCACATCATGCATTGGAATATGGCATGCTTGGCCAATGCATTTGCCCCCCTTCTACAAGTACATCATGATGCCAGGGAGACTGAATCGTTACTGCGAAGCGTTCTCGACACATTTCCCGCAATCTTTGCAGAAGAATGGCAATTATTGTTTAGAAGAAAATTGGGGCTTCAAAAAAAAGATATCAACGACATTGATCTCATTGAGCGGCTTTTAAAGCTGATGGATGATTCCATGGTGGATTTCACCAACTTTTTTAGACAATTAAGCCGTATTAAAAAGGATCAAGCTGTCAATGAAATGCCTCTTAGAGATGTATTTATCGATAGGGATAGCATCGATCAATGGTTTCGGGATTACTTAATTCGCTTGGAGATTGAGGTAGAGGATGACGTCTCTAGAGAAATTGCCATGAATTTAGTTAATCCAAAATATGTATTACGAAATCATTTGGCTCAATCAGCCATCGAAAAAGCCCAACGCCATGATTTTTCCGAAGTGATGATGCTTTTTAGGGTCATCACTAATCCCTTCAATGAGCAGTCAGAAAATGAGCAATATTCATTACCTCCCCCGCCAGATATAGCAAAGATCTCAGTCAGTTGCTCCTCATAATATTGAGGTATGGAAAGCTAACAATGAAAAAGACAGACCAAGAATATAAAGAGACATTGAGTGATATGGAGTACCGGGTCACGCGGCAATCCGCTACAGAACCTCCTTTTACCGGAAGATACTGGGATCATTGGGATCAAGGTAAATACATTTGCGTTTGCTGTGGCACACCACTCTTTCTTTCCAAAACCAAGTTTGATGCTGGTTGTGGTTGGCCGAGTTATAGCGCTCCTGAACAAGAATCGGCCATCAAAGAAGTTCGTGATATATCCCACGGCATGATCCGCACTGAGGTGAGATGCGCCAATTGTGATGCCCACTTAGGGCATGTATTTGATGATGGCCCAAGACCTACTGGATTGCGTTACTGCATCAATTCGGCATCATTACAGTTTGAGCCCAGTGGCAATGCTGACGAAAGAGCCGGCAAATAAGGGCATTCAGAGACATGTCTCAAATAGATGGATAATTCCTTTCTATGAAATTTTTATTTGACCTCTTCCCCATCATTCTCTTTTTTGTCGCATTCAAGCTTGCAGATATCTATACAGCAACCATTGTTGCTATGGTAGCTACTATTGGACAAATACTTTGGGTTTACTACCGTCACCGCAAAATCGATGCTATGCAGTGGGTAAGCCTAGCGATGATCATCGTTTTTGGTAGCCTAACTATCTTTTTGCATGACAAAACATTTATTCAGCTGAAACCCACTGCCTTATATTGGCTTTTTTCTTCCCCTTAATTATTAGCGCCCCTTTTTTTAATAAAAATTGGATTCAAGTTCTTATGGGAAAGCAGATAACAATCAAAGCAGAACATACCCATTCTGTCTGGCGTCAACTCAATCATGCATGGGCGGCATTCTTTTTTTTCATGGGGGGTCTCAATCTTTATATTGCTTTTGAGTTTTCTGAAGAGACATGGGTCAATTTCAAGCTATTTGGCAGCACGGGTTTGCTGATTGTCTTTGTCATTATTCAGGGGGTTTGGCTTTCTAAGCATATGGAGCACCCAGAAGAATGAGCATCAATCAAGAGCGTATAAATTGGTTTAGGGAGGATTTAAGCAAGGCTTTTGCAATTGACAATTTGGTCATTGAGGATGAGAGTCACTTACACGCTGGACATGCTGGCGCTGCTACTGGCGGTGGCCACTTTAAGGTCAGCATTATTGCTCCTGAATTTCAGGGGATGGGCCTCGTGGCACGTCACCGGGCCATATATACCGCCTTAAATCGCCATATTCCTAAGGAAATTCACGCTCTAACAATTGTTGCCCAAACTCCTGAGGAGGCGGGTCTGTAGCCTGATTTACACTCTTGTTATCACTTCATTTTTATAGATTGACACTATGTTGAAAACATCACACTTAATTTGCTTTAGCCTTGCAACTACACTGCTCTCAGGTGCTGCTATTGCCCAGAATGCGGTTATCGTGAACGGCAAAGCTATCCCCAAAGCTCAGCTGGATAAATTGGTCCAAAAATCGGGTCAGCCAGATAATCCACAAGTGCGTGATCAAGCTCGCGAAATGCTGGTAACTAGAGAGCTCATTATTCAGGAGGCTGATAAGCGCGGAGTGATTCAAAAGGAATCTGTACGCGAGCAACTTGAGCAATCACGTGTTGGTGTTTTGGTGGCTGCAGTTTTTGAAGATTATGTTGAAAAAGAAGGCGTGACAGAGGCCGAACTAAAGGCAGCTTATGACTCAGTGAAGTCTCAATATAGCGGCAAGGAATACCATGTAGAGCATATCCTCGTTGAAAAAGAGTCCGATGCTAAAGCCATCATAGCGCAAATCAAAGCTGGTGGAAATTTTGAAGATATCGCTAAAGCAAAATCAAAGGATCCCGGATCAGCACCTAATGGTGGTGATTTAGGTTACGTAAATGAAAAATCGTTAGTCCCAGAATTTTCCAAAGCAATGGTGCAACTAAAGAATGGGCAAGTAACTGATAAGCCAGTGAAATCTCAATTTGGGTGGCATATCATCAAAATGGTGGATTCGCGCGATATGAAGGCCCCTAGCTACGATGAAGTAAAGGCACAACTAAAGCAAATGATTGCCTCAGATCAAAACTGGCAAAAGGCTAAGTTCTCAGAAATGATGCAAAAGCTACGCGCTAAGGCAAAAATTCAGTAAGCGTTTGTTATAAATCAGTTTTTTCTTGCAGGATAGCGACGAGGACGCATTTTCTGAATTGCTAATCCTGCCAGACCACAGGCAAGAGCAGACATCACAAACACGTCTCTTGGCTGAGTTAAATCCCAAATCCAGCCAGCACATAATCCACCTATCGTCCCGCCTAAGCCATAAGATACGGTGGCCATAATGGCTTGCCCTCTAGCCTGTAATGGGCCGGTAAACCATCGCTGTAGTAATTTTGTCGCAGCACTGTGGTGAGCAGCAAAGGTGGCCGCATGCATGACTTGAGCCAAGATAAGCGCAGAAGTCACTGGTGCAAAGGCAATTAAAATAAATCGTATCACCCCAATACCAAAGGCACCTTGTAATATCACCTCTGCATCTATACGGCTTAGCAGTTTGTTTTGGTAATAAAAAAATATCACCTCAGCGGCAACACCTAACGCCCAAAATAGTCCAATTTGAAATTTATCGTACCCAAGATTGGCTAGGTATAAAGAATAAAAGACGTATAGGGAGGCATGAGCAAAAATCATGAAGAATCCTGATACTAAAAACCACCGGACATCTGGATTTAACAGGACCGAAATGAGCTCGCCTTTTACCATTTTGCGCCGCTCCATTTTGGGCTCGTGCAAGCAAAATGTAATTAATGCCAATGCACATAGCACTATCACACCTACATAGGGATACAGCTCAATTCCTTTGCGTTGAAATAGTTCACCAGCAATCAACACCATAGAAATAAAGCCAATTGAACCCCATAGGCGTAGGCGTCCATAGCGCCTATCGAAAGAATTATCTTTATAAAGAGCGTGAATAGTAGCGGTCTCGCCTAGCGGCATTTGGCTGCTCAAAATGGTGTGCAAAACAAACATCCAAATGAAGAAACTCAAATAACTGTGTAAAAAGAAAATCAAGACAAATACAACCGCCGCAAGACAAGCGCATACCCGAATGATCCCAATGCGATTAGATAGATAGTCAGAGAGCCAGCCCCAGCTAAAAGGACCCACAATTCGGGTAATTTGCAACATTGACATTAATACTGCGATTTCAATGGCGCTAAATCCGCGATCTAAGAAAAAAAGACTGGCGTAAGGAGAAACCAACCCTACGTAAGCAAAATATAAAAAGAAAAAGGACCCAAAGGCCCAGCGAAGAACTGGCGTCATTAAAAATCTAAGGGGATGTTACCCTTTAGAGCCTGGTCGCGCAGCAGCAACATAATGGATTGGCAAAGCAACATCGGCACACTGTGCGCGATGACGTAGTGCGTGATCCATTAGAACCAGCGCCAACATCGCTTCCGCTATAGGGGTAGCGCGTATGCCTACGCAGGGGTCATGACGTCCTTTGGTTTGGACGGTAATAGGATTGCCATTAAGGTCTACTGAGTGTTTGGGACTCATGATGCTAGAGGTTGGCTTAATGGCAATGGATACACATAAGTCCTGACCAGTGCTAATCCCTCCGAGGGTGCCACCTGAGTTATTTGAAGCAAAGCCGTCAGGATAAAGCTCATCGCCATGCTCGCTACCACGTTGGGATACTGATCGAAAGCCTGCCCCTATTTCCACGCCTTTGACGGCATTAATACCCATCATGGCATGAGCAATATCCGCATCAAGTTTGTCAAAAAGGGGTTCGCCCAAACCGATAGGAATATTTTTGGCACGAACTTCAATTTTTGCGCCACAAGAGTCCCCCGCTTTGCGTAACTCATCCATATAACTCTCTAGCTGCGGAATGATTTCTGAGTTCGCGGCAAAAAAGGGATTTTTCTCAATCTGAGCAGCATCGACAAACGGAATCTCTATCTCACCGAGTTGGCTCATGAATCCGTAAAATTCAGTTCCATATTTTTCAAGTAACCACTTTTTAGCAATTGCAGCGGCGGCAACAACCGGCGCAGTTAAACGAGCCGAGGAGCGTCCACCGCCTCGCGGATCGCGCAAGCCATATTTATAGTGATATGCATAGTCAGCATGTCCAGGCCTAAAAGTTTGCAATATATCACCGTAATCTTGGCTACGCTGATCGGTATTGCGAATCAAAAGACAAATTGGCGTCCCGGTGGTTTTGCCTTCGAAAACACCAGAAAGAATTTCTACCTTATCCTCTTCCTTGCGTTGCGTGACATGACGGGATGTACCCGGCTTGCGTCGGTCTAAATCGATTTGAAGATCTGACTCATTTAAGAGGAGTCCTGGGGGGCACCCATCCACGACAGCCCCGATGGCGGGGCCATGAGATTCACCAAAAGTGGTAACAGTAAAAAGAAGGCCTAAAGTATTTCCTGACATATCGACATTATGTCATTTGTCAGCAATATTTCGCTAGAAAGCCTTAATTATTGGTTTTTTCAGCCTCTTCAGGCCAATCACGAATATAGGCTTTGAGCATGGTGTTTTCAAAATCCTGCGCCTCAACAACTGATTTTGCAACATCATAAAATGAGATGACACCCATCAACATTTTTTGATCCAACACCGGCAGATAACGAGCATGATCGACCAACATCATGCGACGTACCTCATCAATCTCTGTTTCCATATTGCAAGTCAGCGGTTTCTGATTCATGACGGAGCGCACATTGAGGCCATCTAATTTGCCATGATGTTTCGCAAGCGCAGAAATCACTTCGCGGAATGTAAGAATGCCCACAAGCTTGTCATACTCCATGACAACTAAGGAGCCGATATCATGTTCGCTCATAACAAGTACTGCGGTTTGGAGCGCAGTATCAGGGGCAACGGTAAATAAGGTACTCCCTTTTACGCGCAAAATGTCACGAACTTTCATTTGAACTCCAAAATCAAGGAATGGATGCAATCAATATAGCTCTAAGCACCATTTGAATCAAGGGCAATTGACCCGCTATTAGTAACGAATAACCCTAATGACACCTGAGCGGATGCTCGGCAAATTAGCTACAAAGACCGCTCCAGCCAAGGTAATCCACCAGGTTAAATAGATCCACAGCAAAGCCAAAGGAAATATTGCAAAGGCTCCGTAGACAGTTTTATAAAAGGCTGTGTGCGTCAGAAAGATAGCAAATCCAAATTTCATACACTCAAAACTCAAAGCGGCAAATAACGCTCCAGAGAAGGCATCACTCCACAAAATAAGGGTATAAGGCAAGATTTTGTACACCACTGTGTAAACAAGCACAGCCAAAATAATGGGCGCAATGGTAGCTATGACACTAAAACCGAATGAGATGGCCTCAGTCCATCCTTCAGAAGCGCTAAATAGCATGCCGCTCAGATAGATACCAACACCGAGCAAAATGGGGCCCAAGAAAGTCGCTGAGGCATAGATCAAGACCTTTTTAAACAAGGGTCGATTTTGTTGCACCTTGAATATTTGATTAAATGCTCCCTCAATGACTGCTAATGTCATGATGGCAGTAACGAACAATCCAGCCAAACCTAAAAGAGTTAATCCGCGTGCCTGAATTGAAAACTGATCCAAATACATAAAGACTTGCTGGTTAATGCCCCCAGGCATATAGGTATCCAATAACCAGCTTTTAAAAGCATTTTTTACTTGAATGACTCTAGGTAGATAACCAATCAGAATGGTGGCAATCGTAATCATGGGAACCAATGACAATACGGTCGTAAAAGCCAAACTCGCAGCAATTTGGTTAAGCTGGAGGTCGCGATTTTCCTCCCACAACTCTTTTGCCAGAGAGAGCCATAATTGAGGATTACGAAATAGGCGCATCGCCGTATCATATAAGAGAAGAATATGACCCAGCACGATATTTTAGTTTTGTACTATTCCCGATATGGGGCTACTAGGGATTTGGCTCGCCTAATTGCTGAGGGCATAGAGAGCGTTCCTGGTGTTCATGCGCGCCTTCGAACCGTGCCTGCAGTTTCAACGGTTTGTGAATCAAGCGAACCGTCCATCCCCACAGAAGGCGCACCTTATGTTGAATATTCAGATCTACGGGAGTGCATTGGTTTGGCTTTGGGATCCCCCACCCGTTTTGGCAACATGGCTGCTCCAATGAAATATTTTTGGGATGGCAGCACTTCGGAGTGGCTTAGTGGCGCCTTAATTGGTAAGCCCGCATGCGTATTTACAAGCACTGGCAGCTTGCATGGCGGCCAGGAAAGCACCTTATTAACTATGATGATTCCCCTGCTTCATCATGGGATGATGATTGTAGGTTTGCCATACAGCGAGTCTGATTTAATGTCGACATCGACTGGTGGTTCACCTTACGGGGCATCCCATGTTGCCCATGCGGATGGTCAAGCACCCATTAGCTCTGAGGAGCAAAGACTGGCTAAAGCACAAGGAAGACGTCTCGCACAAACAGCGCTTAAGCTGCTCTGAGGATAGGTAACTGTTGAGAAACTATGAACCAAAAATTGCTAGAGAAAAATCCCTATCAGCTGATAGCCACCGCAGCCTTTATTGATTTATTCATTCTTTGTGTAGCCTGGGAGTGGTTTATTTCACCTCTTCGTCCAGGTGGCTCATGGTTAATTTTGAAAGGCGTCCCTTTGCTTTTTGCGATTCCTGGAATATGGAGGGGAAAGGTGTACACCATGCAATGGGCCTCGATGTTGATCCTACTCTATGTTACGGAAGGTTTAGTCCGCATTTTAGAAACGGGAGCCAATTTTTGGATGGCGTTACTCGAAACCATATTAGCCACTACGGGCTTTATTTGTTTACTCGTCTACTTAAAACCGATTAAAAAGGCCGCAAAATCCTTGGCTAAACATAAGTTGGATTCCGAGAAGTAATGCAGACCTTTATTCAACAGCTAACCCAGGTTTTGGGTCAGAAATACATTCTTACCCAAGATCAAGATAAGGCACCCTTCCTCACCGACTGGCGTAAACGCTTTTCCGGAAAGGCTTTGGCAATTGTCCTCCCTGCTAGCACTACAGAGGTAGCCAGGATCGTTCAACTTTGCGCAGAGTATCGTATTGCTATAGTTCCCCAAGGCGGGCATACGGGCTTTTGTGGCGGCGCAACTCCAGACAGTAGCGGCAATCAAATTGTGCTTAATCTAAAGCGTATGAACCGCATTCATGGCGTAGATATTGCGAACCAAACCATTACCGTTGAAGCAGGTTGCATCTTGCAAGCCATACAAGAAAACGCAGCAGCGCAAGGTTTTTTATTTCCTTTGAGTCTAGGGGCCGAGGGAAGTTGCATGATTGGAGGAAACTTAGCCACTAATGCAGGGGGCACTAATGTACTCCGCTATGGCAATGCCAGAGATCTCTGCCTTGGGCTTGAGGTCGTTACAGCAAAAGGTGAAGTTTGGAATGGCTTAAAGGGTCTGCGCAAAGACAATACTGGCTATGATTTGCGCGATCTTTTTATCGGCTCAGAGGGGACTCTTGGCATCATCACCAGTGCTGTAATGAAGCTATATCCGCTCCCTATTTCGCAATGGACTACTTTGGTCGCTACTGAAAACGTTAGCGCGACAATTGCTTTGCTGAATCTATTTCAAAAAAGAGCAACCTCACTCTTAACGGGTTTTGAGATGATGACCCAAGAATCGCTAGCGCTTAATGCAAAACATTTTCCTCAGCTCAAGAACCCATTAGGGGATAAAACACCATTTTCGATCTTGATTGAACTTTCTGATCATGAGAGTGAGGCTCATGTTCGGCAATTGCTTGAAGGAATTCTGGAGGAAGCATTTGCAGCAGACATCATTACTGACGCTGTAATTGCAAATAATCTGGCACAAGCAAATACTTTTTGGCACATGCGGGAGCACATTACTTTGGCTCAGGCGGAGGAAGGTGCCAACCTAAAACATGACATCACTATCCCCTTGTCTTCTCTAGATAAATTTATATCGGAGACCGATGCCCTAATGCGGAGTAAATTCCCGGGAGTGCGCATTATTAATTTTGGTCATCTTGGGGATGGTAATTTGCACTACAACATTGCTCCCCCAGAAGGGGTTGATCAAAAGGTCTTTAATTTGACCTATGAAAAAGCCATTCATGAGCTGGTTTATGGTCAGGTTGAGCGTTTTCATGGGTCAATTTCGGCCGAACATGGGGTTGGTCAGCTTAAATTGGCAGATCTAAGGGCGCACAAGGGTAATGTAGCCCATGATTTAATGAAATCGCTTAAACAGGCCTTAGACCCCCAAAACATCCTTAATCCACATAAAGTTGTCTCTATTTAAGGAAATTTCTACTTTTTTATCAAAAAATTGATTTTTCTTGTCATCCCGCTCTATTGACCGCGCGTTGAAGCAATATGGAGGTGACAAATATGTCAACAAGACTGAAACGTTGGGCCCGTGCAATTCAACAAATTGACCTGTCTAAGAGAACGCCAGAAGTCGCTATTGGCTATCTTGATAGTAAATATCGTGATATTGCCTGGCGCTATATCCGAATTCTAGGCTTTGAGCGCACTATTAGCTTTATGGCCAGCAATAACTTTCATCCAGAATAACGTAGACTCTACATAATGAATATTCCCTAAATATCTGATATTTTGGGAGTATTCCTTCAAATCCAGCTCAAGAAGGGCTAGACAAAAAACCTCTTTGCTTCTTGTGCAACCAACTCAGGAAGCTCCTCAGGGATGTAATGCCCACTTGGCACTGCTCTCCCTGTCACCTCTTTAGCCACCAATTTCCAATCTTCTAGGGGCTTAAAACACTGATTCACCAGACCATGTTGACCCCAAAGGACATGCAATGGCCTACTGAGCACTTTTCCTTGGTTTCGATCTGCGCGATCATGCTGCAAATCAATCGTCGCGGCAGCTCGATAGTCTTCACACATTGCATGTAGACCCTGAGGGTGAGTAACACCCGCAAGATATTCTCCCCAGCGTTCTGGCGAGAAAATACCTGTTCCGGCATGTCGCCCCATATGGTTCTTGAGCCAAAATTCAGGATTGGCGCCAATCAAAGTTTCAGGTACTGGATTGGGTTGAATGAGAAAGAACCAGTGCCAATAACCGCGCGCAAATTCCATTGAGGTGTTTTGATACATGGTGAGTGTTGGAGAAATATCTAACACCATGAGTTTTTTGACACATTCAGGGTGATCCATCGCCAATCGATGTGAAACTCGGCCACCACGATCATGCCCAAGCAAGAAAAACTGATCATGGCCTAACCTCTTCATTAGGGCTGCTTGATCTGCAGCCATGGAGCGCTTTGAATATGTGGAATGATCAAATGCGCTAATAGGCTTTGATGATTCACCATAGCCGCGCAGGTCTGCGGCGACCACCGTGAAATTCATAGCCAGCATAGGAGCAACTTGATGCCAAATTGCTTTAGTCTGTGGGAAACCATGGAGTAAAAGCAAAGCTGGACCCGAACCACCTACTAAGCAAGCAATGTCGATGGGGCCGTCGCTTGAGTCAACGGTGATGCACTTTTGCTCAAAATTCGGAAAGCAAATAGGCATTACTGATCGAGACTAATGGGCGAGGATTTTAGAGAGGAAGTCTTTGGCACGATGCGAGCGCGCATCAGGGTTGCCGAAAAACTCATCCTTACTGCAATCCTCCAGAATTCTGCCTTGATCCATAAAAATCACGCGGTTGCTAACCATGCGGGCAAAGCCCATCTCGTGAGTAACGCAGCACATGGTCATCCCTTCATTGGCTAACTTCACCATAACTTCTAAAACCTCACCAACCATTTCAGGATCTAGCGCTGAAGTTGGCTCATCAAAAAGCATCACGATAGGATCCATACTCAGCGCCCGAGCAATCGCAACACGCTGTTGTTGACCGCCAGACAATTGACCGGGGAATTTGTCTTTTTGTGCTATCAAACCAACACGCTCTAAATACTTTAGACCATGTTGCTTTGCCTCGTCAGCTGATCGACCAAGAACGCGAATTTGTGCAAGAGTGAGGTTTTCGGTAATGCTTAAATGCGGGAATAATTCAAAATGTTGAAACACCATGCCCACTCTCGCTCTGAGTTTGGGCAAATTCGTTTTAGGATCATGCAGACGCACGCCATCGACGGTAATTTCACCTGCCTGAAACGGCTCAAGTGCATTAATTGTTTTAATGAGGGTTGATTTACCAGAGCCTGATGGACCACAAATCACTACAACCTCTCCCTTGTTGATAGAGGTACTGCAATCAGTTAGTACCTGAAAATCGCCATACCATTTTGAAACATTTTGAAGTTCAATCATGATGAGTAAGGTCTGTAATCAATGAAATAGATTTAACGAATAATTGCTACTTTACTTTGCACCTTTCTCACAATTTTAGAAAGTGAGAAACAAATAATGAAGTAGGTAAAAGCTGCCAATAAATAAGTTTCAATAGGTCTACCATAATTCTTTCCGGCAATTTCAAATCCCTTGAGTAAGTCATATGCTCCAATGGCGTAGACCAACGAGGTATCTTGAAACAAAATAATGGTTTGAGTCATAAAAACTGGAATCATATTTCTAAATGCTTGCGGAAGCACAATAAAGCGCATATTTTGACCATAGGTCATTCCCAATGCTTGTGCTGCATAACTCTGTCCTTTGGGTACCGACTGAATTCCTGCGCGAACAATTTCCGAGAAGAATGCACCTTCAAAAGCAATAAATGTAATTGTTGCAGAAAGGTCTGCACCAATTGGCCTACCAATCAACATTGGAATCAGCAGAAAAAACCACAGGATTACCATCACCAAAGGAATGGATCGCATAGTATTCACATAAATTGTCGCGGGATAAGCCAGGCTAGGCCTTCCAGAAAGGCGCATCAAGGCTAAAAAAGTACCCAGAATAATTCCACCAACAGTAGCAATCACAGTAAGCTGGATGCTAAACAGCAACCCCTTCATGATGTAGTTGGTAAATAGTTCCCAGTTATAAAAACTCAGGTCAAGGCTCAGCATATATTCACCTTGAAATCATCTGCTAGTAGAGGATTAATCATTTTAGTGAGCTGCCGCTGCATTATTAGCAACGATAAAGCCTGGTATCCGAGTGCGTTTTTCAATATGAGCCATCACACGATTAACTACAAATGCTGACAAGGCATAAAGTATTGTTACAGCGAGATAAATTTCTACGCCATGTGAAGTTTCCTCTTGGGCTTGCATTGCAAACAGTGTTAATTCAGGTACTGAGACAGCAAATGCAACCGAGGAGTTCTTAATTAAATTCATGCTCTCTGATGTAAGAGGTGGGATAACGATACGCAAAGCCATCGGTAAGATCACATAGCGATAGCTTTGAAAAGTGGTCAAACCTAGTGCAGTCGCTGCTGCCTTTTGACCCGATGGAAGGGATTGGATGCCCGCCCTCACCTGTTCGGCAATACGTGCAGAGGTAAAAAACCCCAACGCAATACTGACAAGTAAATAGGATGGAAATCCTTTGAGTACCGGGATAAATGCGGGTATAACGTGATACCAAAGAAAGACTTGAACCAGTATCGGAATATTTCTAAAGAGCTCAACCCAAGCAGTTGAAAAGCGGATCAAGAATCGATTCGAAGCGCTATCAGGCGGTAAGGTACGCAGAGTACCCATCACCGCTCCCAAAAATAAGGCAATAAGAAGACCTAAGCCAGCAACGGCTAAGGTCCATCCCCATGCTTTAAGTAACCAATCTAAATAAGTTGGATCAGGATTTTTTCCAAAAGTAAATATAGATGCAAAACAATGGTCAACTACTTCTTGATCAAGTGTTCCTTTGCAAAATATTCCTAAATCCATAAATCCAATCGAAGTGTTATTAAATAAATTGGTTACATCAGTAATAGCTGAAATTACTTCTTGTTGTAGTCCTCAGCGGGCTTGTCATTCAGATTGGCCCATGCATTTTTTGTTGCAGGAGATAATTCGAGACCAACCACAATGTTCTTTGGTGGAATTGGAGACAGGAACCACTTATTCCACAATCCTGGCATCTTGCCATTAGCTACGATCTTAGCGATCGCCGCATTGACTGCTGCTTTGAATTCAGGATCATCTTTGCGAACCATAATTGCAATAGGCTCTGTACTTAATACTTCACCTACAATTTTGTAATCTTTTGGATTCTTGGAGTTAGCAATGTTGCCGGCCAAGATGGAGCCATCCATTACAAATGCATCTGCACGGCCAGATTCCAGCAACAAGAAGCTATCTGCATGGTCCTTACCAAATACTTCATCAAAGTTCACGCCATTTGCTCTCTCGTGTTTACGGAGCAATTGCACTGAAGTAGTACCTGTTGTCGTGGCAACTTTTTTACCCGCTAAGTCAGCAATAGATTTGATGCCTGAATTGGCTTTTGTGGCGATTCGCACTTCTTCAACATAAAGTGTGTTTGCAAAACCAACGTCTTTGGCACGCGCAGTATTATTTGTAGTGGTGCCGCACTCAATATCAACAGTACCGTTTTGAACAAGTGGAACGCGATTCTGGGATGTAACGGGCTGGTAATTAATACGTAAGGTATTCATTCCGAGCTTATCTTTGATATCACCCAAGATCATGCGGCAGATTTCGACATGGTACCCATCAAAGCGACTATCACCAGTGGTGTAAGACATCGGAATCGATGATTCACGCACTCCCATTGTCACTGCACCAGAGGACTTCATTTTGTCCAACGTTGGGCTGGCTGCATGCACATTGATAGCGCTAAAAAGCACACCCGCAATCAAACTTGCTTTAAATAATGATTTGCTCATGATCCATTTCTCCTGTTATTTCACTTCTTATGTTCAGTAAAAGTACTTATAACTGCATTTATAGCAAATTTATTGCTTCTGTATTGCAATTTAAGCCCCTTTTGATGAGTTTTGCATCAATTTTGAGCATCAATAAACCATAAAATTTGTGGGGCTAGCGCAATTCAGTGAAACTAGCAGCAAGTTGAACTGTTATCTTTGGGTCGTAGGTTGATTCTTTTGAGGATATGGATTGGATGTTATCCCTTCACTATCGGCATGAAAATATAGCGCAGAATTTCAAGCTATTCATTTGCTTTTTATGTCTTCCGCTTACATGCTATGGCCAAAATTCAGAATTGCAGCAAGTTATTGGCCAAGATGGTACTGCGCTTAAAACGATTATCTTTCATCCAGCCAGCGCTCTGCCGGATATACCTAGACCTGTGGTCATCGCTCTTCATGGATGCGGTGGGCTTTACTCTTCTTCAACCGATAAGGCTGAGAAATTGAATGCCAGACACTCTGGAATGGCTCAATTGATTACCGACAATGGATACTCCATTGTTTTCCCTGATAGCTTCACCTCCAGAGGTGAAAAAAGTTTGTGTACACAAAAAATGAGTTCGCGTAATATCAAACAATCTCACAGAGCAGATGATGTTGATGGGATTTTATTGTGGCTCTCCAAACAAAGTTGGGTAGACCCTTCCAAGATCGCCCTGCTTGGCTGGTCTCATGGCGGCAGCACGGTATTACGTAGCACTGATAAAAACCGTCAGAACGTGAACTCTAGAATTACACAGCCCAGTATTGCTATCGCTTTCTATCCAGGATGCTCCGACGCAGTACAGAATAACTACCAACCCCAAGCACCGCTAGTTATGATGTTGGCCGAGCTAGATGATTGGACGCCACCTGGACCATGTGTTCAATTGGCAAACCAAACAAACTCAAAGGCTTACGTTTATCCAGATAGCTATCACGATTTTGATAACCCAATAGGAAATGTAAAAATTCGCACTGATGTCCCCAATGGTGTTAATCCCACCGAAGGCGTACATGTAGGAAGAAATCCACTAACTGGTCCTATGGCTTGGGAACAGCTACTCAAGGAATTACAAAAACAGTGGCGGTAAACAGGAGGTATGGGTAATTTAAATTGGCC
>JACCDO010982964.1_pt1 | contig 27915 bp, 28 predicted proteins | sample 7446101 | NCBI WGS metagenome assembly JACCDO01 (sample SAMN15323440, study PRJNA562643) | freshwater metagenome | isolation source: river surface water | place: USA:Blue River Watershed | collected 2017-08-16
CAAGCATCTTTGTAAAGCATATAAGGAGTTCCAGTTTCAACTTGTGAATCGAGAACTTTTTCCCACAATTCACGAGCTTTGATGGTCTTTAATGCTTTGCCTTCAGCTTCATACTTTTCATAAAGCTCAGTAAAAGCTTTCTTGTCTGGAGAGTCATAAGCATCAATCAAACCAGGAACTTGATCAGGAGAGAATAGGGACCAATTTCCATCAGTCTCTACACGCTGCATAAACAAGTCAGGAATCCAAAGGGCTAAGAATAAGTCTCTCGCACGTAACTCTTCTTTGCCTTGATTCTTACGAAGCTCAAGGAAATCAAAGATATCACCGTGCCAAGGTTCGAGGTAAACAGCAATTGAGCCCTTACGCTTTCCACCACCTTGGTCAACATATCTTGCAGTCTCGTTGAATACCTTGAGCATTGGGATAATTCCATTTGAATATCCATTTGTGCCCTTGATATAGCTACCTTTTGCACGAATCTTGTGAATGTTGATACCAATACCGCCAGCAGATTGAGAAATCAAAGCACAATCTGATAGTGTCTTATAAATGCCAGGAATACTGTCATCATCAATATCAAGCAAGAAACAGGATGATAATTGAGGACGATTAGTTGAAGCATTGAAAAGAGTTGGAGTAGCGTGAGTAAAAAGACCTTGAGAGAGCATATCGTAAGTCTTTTGAACCATTTCTAAATTGTCACGCCAAATTCCAACAGCAACCCGCATATAAAGATGCTGTGGAGTTTCTGCTGGGACATTATCAATTTTGAGCAAATATGATTTACGCAAAGTCATAAATCCAAAGTAATCAAAATTGAAGTCTCTATCGTGAACAATCATTGCATCAAGTTCTTGAGCATACTTTTGTATGACAGCATAAACTTCATCAGAAATCATTCCAGCACTATCACCAGTCTTTGGATTGATGTATTCGTAGAGCTTCTTTGCAATAACAGAGAAATCTTTTTCAACATCTTTGTAAAGAGCAGTGATAGCAATACGAGCAGCAAGTTTTCCAAAATCTGGATGAACAGTAACCATAGATGCAGCAGTTTCCGCACTCAATTGGTCAAGCTCTGCGCTGGAAACACCATCATAAAGTCCAGATACAACTTTTGTGCTCACAATATCTGGGTCAACACGTTCATTAAGCCCATAAGTCAGCTTTTTGATACGTGATGAGATCTTCTCTAATTTTACTGGCTCTTTCGAGCCATTACGCTTTAGGATATCCATACCTAAAAGTCCTCATCAAACGAAATTTGTTCTTGAACTTCTCCGACACCACTCTTTACATAATCTGCAACACGCTTCTCAAAGAAGTTAGTCTTGTTCTGTAACGCAATGTTAGCCATAAAGTCAAATGGGTTCTCTGTATTATATATCTTTCCAACTCCTAAGTCCATCAAAAGTCGGTCAGAAACATACTCAAGATATTGTTTCATAAGTTCAGAATTCATTCCAATTAAGGATACTGGCAAAGCTTCAGTAATAAATTCTTTCTCGATTGTGAGCGCAGAATCAATGATCTCAATTAGGCGTTCACGAGAAAGCTTATTTTCAATATGATGCTTGTAAAGATGGACTGCGAAATCTGTGTGTAATCCTTCATCACGAGAAATCAATTCGTTTGAGAAAGATAAACCAGGCATCAAACCACGCTTTTTGAGCCAGAAAATTGAGCAGAAGGAACCGGAAAAGAAAATTCCCTCAACGGCAGCAAATGCTATCAAACGCTCAACAAAAGATTCGGAGCCAATCCACTTAAGAGCCCATTCTGCTTTCTTTTGAACAGCAGGAACAGTATCAATTGCATTGAAGAGATGGTTTTGTTCTTCTTTGTCTTTGATATATGTGTCGATAAGAAGGGAGTATGTTTCAGAGTGAATATTCTCCATCATAATTTGGAATCCATAAAAAAACTTAGCCTCTGTGTACTGCACTTCTGCAACAAAGTTTTCTGCTAAATTTTCATTTACAATTCCGTCAGAAGCAGCAAAGAATGCCAAAACGTGCTTGACAAAATGCTGTTCTCCTTCATTTAATTTTGCCCAGTCAGTAAGGTCTTGAGCAAGATCAATTTCTTCAGCAGTCCAAAAAACTTGCTGAGCCTTTTTGTAATAATCCCAAATATCGTGATGTTCGATTGGGAATAAAACGAACCGATTCTTGTTTTCTTGTAATATCTTTTCCATAATTTTTCGACAATAAAAAATACCTGAAAGTAAACTATCAGATATTTTTATCCCTTCCTTTTATTAGTATGAGGCTTTAAGTAAAGTTTTGCAACTCTTCGGAGTCTATATTTTTCAGTCTTTGTATTATTATTTCCAAATTCTTTTTATATAATCTATTTGCAATCATATAGTCTAAGAGATTTTCTTTAATAATTTCAGTATCATCCTCATCACTCATATCAAATATTTCACTTACTTTTTTACTAAAAGCAGAATCTAAAAGATTTTGAGCCTTAGGATCATCTGTTTTAAAACCACTTGGATTAACATCTAATGAAGACAATACAAATAAACAATGGATGCCTTTTGATTGTTCCAGAAGACTAGCCCAAGACTGATTAACTGCACTATTTATATTCTGTTTTGATTCAATATTTTCCTCAAAACTAACCTTAATATTTCCGTCATTTCGTTTTGAGAAATAGTCGGATAAAAATTGTTTTTTTTGTTGCAGCCAAGTGTATCTGTTCATTTCTAAAGTGCAAATTTGATATCAATCGCAAAGATTCTGGTAGATATTCCTTTAGTTTTTTTTCCTGCTACTTCTGCATGATATTCTGACTGTCTACAAACTAAAACAGAGCCATTTGTAAGGCTTTCTACTTCCCTACTAGCAAGACGGAATGCAGACATTACAGAGTTTAAAGCTGTGGGACCAACACTTAGGATCCTTACATACTCGTGATCCTTGAGTACGTGTAAAATGCTTCTGCTCAAACCTACTGGATCTGTTGGCCTTCGAGTTGGATCTTCACTTGTTGGATCTCCCCCTCTTGCTTTTAAAATCCTTGGGTCATTAGTTTTATTCTTTGACTTATCGTTTGTTGCAATAGTGCTAACCGGATCTTCTATTTTTTCCATTATTAATTTTCCTCTAAGCCAACAATTGACAATTTTGACTTAATATTTTCTACAGCGTTATTGAACTCTGTAGCAGTGCAGTTGTAAAGTTTTGAGTCAAACTTTAATTTTGACGAACCATTTAAAATATTGTTGATTATTTTTGTTTCAACATCAGACATTGATAAATTTAATAAATCATTAACCTTATTCGAATCTTTTATATTGTCATAGTAACAAACATCTTCGTTTTCATCTTCTTCAGACATATATACGCTTAATGCTCTAGGAGAAACTGTTTGATAATCAGGATAAAGTTCGTTGAATTTTTGAAACAACATACTTGAATGCTTTGAAAGAATATGCTTCTTTATTACAGCAGTTCTTTTTTCAATCATACATTTTTGGCAAGCATTATCTTCTTTGTTCGTACACTCTTCAGAACATTCATAAGACCTTGGCATCTTATGATTTTTACAAAAAGGACATCTCTCTAAATCTTCTAAAATTATTCCTGTATTCTTAAGATGATCCCAAAGAATATGATGGTGGTGGTTAAGGATATGTGTTGAGAGAGGATTGACCCACTTTTCACAAATTGGGCATTTTTGAGTAGGATTTCTTTTGCCAGCATTGTCAGCCTTAACTAGATTAATATAGTTATGCTGAAGTGCGCCAATGAAATAATTTTTAAACTCTCCACTTCCACCATATCGAGAGATTTTTCTTGTGTTTCTAGGCTTCCAATTAGATAAAACATTGCAAAATATTTTTATATAATCTGATGCAAAATCTTCCTGAGAATCATACAGGTAATGATATTGATTCCACCATTCTTGCATATGTAAATAAGGAGGATAAAGCTTACAAACTTCCTTGTAGCTTCTATCAATTTTCCACTTATTTCCTGTTAACAACGAATCCTGATAACGAAGAATTGACTTTTCTAAGTTCTCTTGATTTTTCAACTTAATTTGTTTTGTAATATCCTGCTCCACAATAGAACTCCTAGATATTACGATTATACTTTAATTATTTTAAAAGTAAATTTAAGCTGCTTTTATATCCTCAATTATCATTACAAGATTGTTATTTCCAGACCAGTTATCTAGTTCAAGAGTGTACACAACATCAACCCTGTCACCGGGTTTGAATTCATCACAAATATAGCCTTTTCTCCAAGCATTAGCAGCAATCCAAGTTTTTTCACCATTGGATAGTTTTAACTTTGCGTGTTTGCCTTGAGTTAATGCTTTTACTTCTACTAGCGTAAGATTTTTGCTAATAAATAATGGGTTATGATTAGAGCTGCCAAAAGGAGATATTTTTGATAAATGAACAAAAGTCTTTATATTCAAATCACTAAATGACATACGGGCATCAACATCAATAATTTTTTCACTTGATGGTTCGCCAAGTTTATCTTGAGCGTATTCATTCAGCGCTTTTCTCATTGCTGGGATATTATCTATGGCAAGCTCAAAACCAGCAGCAAAAGCATGACCACCACAAACAGTAGAACCGTCTGCTCTTTTCTTGAATAACTTCCAAGCCTCTTCCGACTTGAGAGCATCCAGAATGTTAAAATCACGAGTTGAACGACAAGAACCTTTAGCATACCCATCCTTCTTGAATGAACAAACCAATGTAGGCTTGTTATACATTTCTGCAATTTTGCCAGCAATCAGACCTATCAATCCAGGATGCCAATCATCAGCTCCAATGATTAATATATGTTCTTTCTCTAAGTCAAAATTTTTCTCAACATAATCAATTGCTTGTTGAGTGGCTTTCTCTTGCTGCTCTTGTCTCTTAGTGTTAGCATTGTTCATCTGTTTGGCCAGATTAGCAGCAGTAATGTCATCTTTGGATAACATTAATGATAGAGCAGTGCCAGCATCTGCAAGCCTACCTATTGCATTAATTCTAGGGCCAATTTGAAAGCCAATAGTAGTAGGAGTTACATCTTTAACTCCAGCAATACGCAATAGTTCTCTAATCCCAGGTTTGCTGCTCCTAGATAAAATAGAGCAGCCATAATTTACTATAACTCTATTTTCATCAATCATTGGAGCAACGTCAGCAACAGTTCCTAAAGCAGCAAACTCAATCAAATCGTCCACAAAGTCAAAAACTTTAAGCTTACGATAACGAGCCAAACCAAGCATTAGTTTAAAAGCAATTCCACAGCCAGCCAAATAATCAAATGGATAGCGCTCGAAATCATCTTTCTTATGTGACTTAAAATGCTCACCTGGATAGAAAGGATCATCTCTATTTGGATTGACTACTGCCATTGCTTCAGGTAATGAACCATCTTCACTAGGATGATGGTGGTCAGTAATAATCAAATCTAGATTTTTCTCTTTTGCATACGCTCCAGTTTCAAAAGCAACAATTCCACAGTCCACACTCATTAAAAGAGTTGCACCAGAAGCTAAAGCCTGATCAACAGAATGAATCTTGATGTCGTATCCATCTTCCATTCTATGAGGAACTTTGTATTCTATATTTGCTCCCATTTTTTCTAAGGCAGTGACAACAATCGCAGTAGATGTAATTCCATCTACATCATAGTCACCCCATACAAAAATTTTCTCCCCTGTATCTATTGCTTTGCTTATTCTTTTGATAGCAATTTCAGCATCAGGAAGAGTCATCGGATTGTGAAGTTTGTTAATTTTCAAGTCAAGAAATTGTTCTGCTTTGTCTACAGAATCAATGCCACGAGTAATCATAACTTGAGCAACAGGCAAAGGGATTTCTAAGTCACAAGCTAATTCTTTTGCTTGGCTCATATCACAATCACGCATTTTCCAAATTGTTTCGATTCTATCCATTGTTTACTCTTATATATAACTTACTCTTCTTAGACTCAATCATTTCTAAAATCTTATTGTCTAAGAAATCAACATCGTTTTCTCTTGCAAAATCATCTGGGTCTATTCCAGGAGGCAAAAATATTTGTATTACATTCAAGCCAAGCTCTTTTATCTTTTCAGCAGCTTTAGTAGACGCAATAAATCCTGGCTCATCACCATCCATTAGAAGCACTATATTATCACAATATCGGGATGCTAATGCTATTTGATATTCAGAAATAGCAGTACCACATATAGCAACAACATTTTCTAATCCTTTATCATAAAAAGAATAAACATCAAAATATCCTTCTGTAAATAAAAGATAGTTTTTATGTCTTGCTGATGTTTTTGCTATATCGAGAAAAAATAAATTTTTATTCTTTTGGTAAGGCTCATTTATCCACTTACCTCTAATCCATTTTTCTATTTTGTTTTGACATTGAGCAGGTTTGTCTCCATAGCTATCCCACATTGCTTGAACTGTTAAGTCTTTCAATTCTGGAATTTGACGACCTGCCATAGCAATCAAATCTCCATAAACATTTCTTATGGGAACTATTAATCTTCCTCTCAAATGGCTAAACTCATATCGAGAATAAGGAGGGCAAAAACCAATGAGATTTTTCTCTATAAGTTTTTGGGATAAATTTCTTGTTTTATAATATTCTTGAGCCAGAGAACTTTCGTGATAGTTTCTTTGAAATTGTGAGAATTCAAGCTCAGACACATTCATACAAATATATTATCACAAAAGGTGAGAAAAAATAAAAAGTGGAAAAATATTTTATCAAAAGGATGGTAAAAATGGCAAATCGACAAGAATTATCAAAGTTGAATGAAGAAATTGAACTTTTAGAAAGTGCTGGACTCATCAAAGCAGCATCTGTTTTACATAAGAAATTCATCAAAGAATCACAAGCTGTTTCTCAACCTGGTGGTCAGAGCAATAAGACAAATGCAAACATAGAAGTTATAAAACCTGGTCAAACGCCTCCTCCAACTCAAGCTACACCGCCTACCCCTCCAACACAACCAACACAACCAACACTACCTCCACTGCCACCTGGTTACAATATTCAAGATAATTATTATCAAGATCCAAGAACAGGTGGAAACGTTTATATAGACCCAAGAACAGGACAACCTTTTGAGGGTGGTCTTACGAAAGGTTACGGAACTCCAGGAACATACTCTAATCCGGGCGGAGGATATTACACAGTTCCACCTGTACCGGGTACTCCTCCAACACCTGCTCCAGCACCAGGTAATACACCACCAACTTTAGATTTAGGTATTCCTACTATTAAAGATAGATATGATCATTACTATGGAAGAATAGATCAAGGATTTAATATCCAAGATCCTCAGCAACAACAAGCTTATTTTGAAAGATTAAAGAAACAAATTTATGATCAATTTTATAAATTTAAATTGATAGACGAAAAAACATATAACGACTTGATGAGATTGTTTGCAAAGTGAATATTATGAATAAATTTAGTAATTTAATTGAGTTGTTCAATGAAATTGAACTTTTAGAATCAGCAGGTTTATACAAAGCTGCAAATGTTCTACATAAAAAATTTGTCAAGGAAGCACAACAAGATCCCGCCGATTTACCTTCTACAGACCAAGCAAATCAACCCGATGATTATATTTATAATAAGTCTGGGCAAAAAGCACCAATATTATATATGCTTGAAAATAATCAATTTACTCCAGAAGAAGAAGAGCGTCTTACTAGTACAGGTAAAGGTACTGATAGAAATGGTGAAGAGTGGACATACGTAAATAAAACAAAAGTTCAAACTCTTGAATCTAGTAATACTCTTGGCATTGGTCCTTCATTTCCTCAAGTTGGAAACAGACAACCAAAAATGGGATTAACAGGTTTAGCACAAACTCCTGGTACCAATATTGCTCCAATGTCAGATCCTATGATTGATCAAACAGATCAGGACAATAATCAAAATGTTGATGAAGATTATAGATTAACGCAAATCAAGTCATTTGCTGACCAATTTGAAGACTATATTCAGGATGCTATTTTAGGCAGAGAAACTAATAATTCTTTGGCAGTAGCAAAACAATATGTCAATCTAGTGGAAAAATTTGTAGGTCCAAATTATTCACAAAGAATTAAAGATTATGCTAATGCGCAATTGGACATAATGAGAAAAAGATATGCTGATATGTATCAAAAATATTACAAAAATGATAGTCAAATAAATTCTGGCAATAAGTCCCAACCAATATTAAATGACAAAGAAGAAAGTGCTGTTTATAAAAGAACAGTTGATCAAATAAGAAGTATTTTGTCAAGAAAAAATGTACCTGCTGCAGAAAAATTAGCGAAAGACTATCAAAATTATTTTTCTAATCCTCAAAGAAATGTTGCATTTCAAAATCAGGTCAATAGAATTTTTTCAGATTTTAAGCAAAAGCCTCCATTTGAATCATCTGTTGCAAGTCTACCAGAAATGACAGATGCAGAAGGCCAAGAATTGACTCAAAGAGTCAATACCAATGTTCAAAAAAATATGACAAATGTTAATGCACAGCCAGCCACTCAACCTGCAAACAATCCTAGTAGTCCAAGTAATCCAGCCTTGAATAATCAACTTTTCACAATGATAAATAATTTTTATGGCAATAGATATACACCAACAGATATTTCTCAAATGTGGAATGATTTGAAATCATATCCAGCTCATGCAAATAGCATTAGATATAAAATAAAAACTTTAAAAAACCCAGCTTTATTAGATTTATTTGAACAAAAGTTGAAGTAAAATAAAAAACCCCTCTTTCGAGGGGTTTTTTATTTAGTCTAGCATTTGTTTTGCTGCAATTTCAAAATCAATGCCACCATCATCATCATCTTCATCAATATCGTCAGAAGATGGACCTTTACTAATTGCTTCTGTAAGATCGGCAAGTGGTTTACCATTCACTTTCAATCTTCCGCAAATATATTCAAAAGCAGTTGATGACATATCACCACGAGTACGCTTTTCTGGTGCTGGTTGACTCATTAAGAGTTTGCAGAATTCATAAGCATCTTTTGACTCGACAACTTCTCCAGTATCAGTATTCGTATAAATAAATTTCTTACGAATTTCCTTGATATACTCGAATCCTTTAGCTTTTGCCTTATAAAGAAATTCATCTACAGGATTAGTGGTTTCGTCATCAGTGAACATAATCTTAAATTCACCAGTAACACCAGGCTGACCATATCGTGTCTTCATAACAAGAACTTTACTCTTGCCACCAATTACGACATCTTTACCTTCAGCATCTTTTTTGGTAACTTGTCCAGCAGCACCATTAATCTTATTAATCCAAAGACGCATATGGGTAAAGTAGTTCATTGCATTACCACCTGAAGCTGTTTTTGTCATAGTTCCAGGCATAACACCAGCACCCATATAAAGTTGATTGATAAGAACAACAATAGTTCCAGAAGCTGCAGTCTTAGCAGTCAAGTCTTTTGTAAGGCGCTTTACAAATCTGGCGTGTAAACCAATAGTTTGAACTTGTTCTAGAGATTTCTCAAGCTCATCATTTGGAATCATTGCTGAAATAGAATCAACAACAATTACAGAATAGTCTCCAGTTTCAACCATAAACTTGAGTAATTCGCCATATTTTTCTGCTGAGCCAACATTTTCAATAAGCAAAAGTTGACCAGTATTTACACCACAAGACAAGGCACGTAAAGGATAGTATGAATTCTCAATGTTAAAGAAAGCACACTTCTTTCCTAATTTCTGAGCTTCAGCAATTAGTTTATAGCCAAGCCAAGTTTTTCCAGACTGAGATTCTCCACAAAACTCAATCAATGTACCTGTAGGAATACCCATCCCTGCACCAAGGATTGAATCAACTTCAAATACACCAGTAGGAACAAATTCAATATTCTCTACATCTCCAGACTTTACACATTTTTCATCAATGCCCAAAGCCTTGAGTTTTTGTTTTAGCAAACGCTCTTGATCTTTATCAATCGCTTCATTTAATTCTTTTCTTGCCATATTTACTCCATAAAAGGGGATGGCATAACCATCCCCTTTTTGTTATTACTTGTTGCCCATCCAACCTAATGACAACTCATCATCATCAGATTCGATTTCTTCCTCATCAAAAACAGGAGTAGCAACTGGCTTTTTAGGCTTAGGAGCAGGAACAGTCATCTCTTCCTCTTCATCCTCAACAACAGGTTTTGATACTGGAGGCTTTACTGTGTATGAAGAACTTGATGGAGCTTCAACAACTTCAATATCTTCGCCACGAGGTGGAGTAAACTTGAAAATCTTGTTCAGAGGATAGCCATAAGCAAAGAAGTCTTCCCACTTAGGCATATTTGGATCATTCTTGCGGTCAGCCTCATAAGATAGACGCTCACGCTCAAGATCTGCTGTAGCTGGCTCACCTGCCTTGCGAAGCATTTCAATCATTTCATCGGTGATGAAAGTTGGTTTACCCTCGAAATACAAGGTGTAATCAACTGACAAAGGTGGCTCTTTTCCAGTTGCTGCTGCAGTAATCTTAACACAAGGAGAGTTGCGAGTGCCATAATGACGACCATCGCCATCCTCATTCTCTTGATCTTCGTAATTCTGAATGGTTTGTTCAGCAATACGGTTGAAGATGCTCTTGCCCTTCTTGAGGATCTTTACTTCCCAAGAGCCGTCTTCTTGCTTCTCAAGAACATTTTGAGCAAACTGGATATTGCCAATATAGCCCATCTTCTTCCAAGGACATTGAGAAACATCATCATTTCCAATGCGGTTGAAAGACTTGTTCAAGTGTGCATCTGGGAATGGAACCTTCATAGTCTTACCACGAAGAGAAGGATCACTGGTAGGATTTGGCACATACACCTTATCAGTGTATTCAATGAACATATAAGGATCACCAATAAGCTTCAATCGGCGAACAACTTTTGGTGCGTCCTTAACAGAAAGGTTTACAAGAATATCTTGCAAACGAGGAAAAGAGTTGCGAGGTGCTGAACTGGCTGCTTGTTGAGCAACCATCTGAGATGCTGAAACACGTTTAATCATTTTTTTTTCTCCAATTGGGCTCTTCCGTCCCACATTTATAAGTTTACTATATTCATTCGGCTTTAGCAATAGATTTTCAAAAAATTACAATCTTGAATTTCTAGTTCGTACTGTAGCCTGTCCCTTATTAATAGGAGTCTTATCTTTCGAGAAAAGATTTGACATACCCTCTTGATTAAAAGACTGATTGATTCTAGACAGGGCTTGATGCTCACGCAAAATCCTATCCATTTGACTAGCTGCAAATTCAATATTTTTTAAATAATGCTCCAAGTATGTTAGCAGCCTCTTGGAGTTTGTCATCGGAATGACAAATGGGTGAACAGTGAATGCAGCATTGGCTTCTTTGTCTTTTGCTGTTCCTGTTGATAATCTTATAGCCATTTCTCTAAGGTTTTTATGGGCTTGAGAAATCATTTCATAATGTGCATAAACTACAGATATAATTTCTGTCAATCTATTTCTATATTGAACCTGTAATGCATATGAAGCAGAAAATGACTCAAAGTCATAATCATCTTTGGTTGGAATTGCAATATCCCATTTTCTAACTTCATTTCTAATTTCAAGCTCATCATAAATTGGTAAAAGACTAATCGCATCTTGCCAGTTCTGAACTTCTTTAGCAAAACTTTCTTCGCTAATACCCTTCAAACGACTGACTAAATCTTTTGAAAAATTAGGATCTTGCCAGGAGATACTTTCTGGCATAGGAGCCCAATCTAGATTAGCAACAAGGATAGAATTTTCTTCATCGTATCCCTCTTCGCCCTCAGACTTAATGACAAAATCTTCATTGGCATAGTCTGCATAATCATCAAAATCTAAATCTTCCATATTGTCCTCAGTCAAAAAGTTCATCACTTAGCAGATGATTAGAAACCTTTGTAGCAGTTTGATGTTTCTTTTCACCACTTATAATATTATCATATGACAACGAGTTTTTTTCAGCAAGTTTCTTAAGTCTTAATGCTTGCTTTTCTTCCCGCAATCTGTCTAAAACCAATTGATCCCAATATACAAGAAAATCTTCTACATATTCGAATTCATCAGCATCAGGTAAACAAACCAACGCATTTGCTTCAGCTAATGCAGCAACAGTACCTCGGTTTGGTCTAGCTCTATAGCAAAAATCTTTTATATTTTCATAAGGCTGACTTTCAACTATCTCTACCGACCTTGTTCCAACACCCTTGATTGTGGATAAGGGGAGTAAAATCTCTCCCTTCTTATTTACACTGGTTTCAACACCAGATTCATTGATGTTAGGATTTTTGATTGGTATACGTTCCATTTCACATTCTCTACGTAAAACAGCAACTTTATCTTCATCTAATCTATCAATTTGAATACAGGCAGCCAACCATTCAGAAGGATAATAATTACGCAAATAAGCAGTGTAATAAGAAAGCAAAGCATATGAACAGGCGTGGGATCTGTTGAAAGCATATCCTCCAAATTTAGCCATCAATGCAAGCACTTCATCAATAACTTCTTTAGATATGCCATTTTCTGCACTTTTAGTAGCAAATAAGTTACAAGCTTCATCAAAGTCTTTACCGGATTTTTTTGAAATTGCTTTACGTAGTTTATCAACTTGCTGCCACGTAAAGCCAGCCATATCACGAGCTAAGAACATAGCTTGCTCCTGATAAACCATAATCCCATATGTCACCGAGAGATGTTTTTCAATAATAGGATGAGCATATACGATTGTTTCAGGATGTCTTTTACCCTCTGCATATTGAGGAATATAATCCATAGGACCAGGGCGATAAAGAGCAGCAACAGCAATCAAGTCCTCAACACTAGAAGCATTTACATCTCGAAGAGCTTGTTGCATACCTTTTGATGCAAATTGGAAAACACTAGCAGTTTTTCCTCTGGCATAAATATTCTTAAAAATCTTTTGGTCATCAAGATTTATTTTTTTGAAATCTATTTCCTTATTGTGCAAACGCTTTATATGTTGTAAGCATAATGAAACTTGCTGAAATGCTGCAAGACCTAAGAAGTCATATTTCACCAATCCTACACGCTCAACATTTTTCATATCATATGCAGAACATAGATTGCCTTTTGAGTTTTCTATTGGGGCATGATAAGAAATAGGTTCTGAAGAAACGAGTACTCCAGATGCGTGAACACCAAAGTTTGAAATAGTTCCTACAAGATGTATTGCATTATCAATTTCAAGCTTCCATCTCTTGTAATGCATTTTGAAATCTTCATTTTCTTCAAGTGTATCTTCAATTGTAGATCCTGGTTTTTTACTAATCAAAGCAGAAATCATTAGTGCCTGATTATGAAAATCATCTGGATATTTTGCTTGAAATTTTTCCGAAGCTTTTAAGCAACCAACAACTGCAGCTTTTGCACCGTATCTACCCCAAGTGCCAATTTGTGCAACGTGGTCATCTCCAAAACGATCTTTAGTCCATTCAATAACTTCAGAGCGCCTAGAGTCATCAATGTCTGTATCAACGTCAGGCAATGCAGCAACTTTTGATACGACTAATCCAGCTTCAGGCTTTTCTTCAGTAATACCAAGAATATGAGCAGTCCAAAGTTGAGACTCATTTTTATTTGTCTTGATACCCAGTTTTGCTAAATTGTAAATGTAAGATGACAAACCTTGATTTTCAAGCACCCACAATTCTTTTTCGATATCAGGTTCATATTTTTGATATTCAGGAAAATGCTCAAGCCATTGTTGAGTGTATTTCTTGAGTTTTTTTGTGTAAGGAATTTGATCTTGGTCACCATATTCAGAAATAAATTGAGAGTGAGGAAATTCCGAAATATCAATCTTGTATTGAGTACCTCTTCCTGGATTCAAGAAACGTTCGAACATCAAATTCCATCGAACAGGATCAACATTGCAAACTTCAAGACAGAAATTTACAAGACTACCTACTCCTGAACCACGAATACCAAAATGGATACTCTTATGCTTCAAGAACTCGACCATTTCTCTTTGAATCAAAAAGTAGTCAGTAACTCCCATATACCAAATTTGCTTAAGCTCGTAGTTCAATCTTTCAAGATATGTACGATTGAAAAGTCCAGCAGCTTTCAATCCATTCAGGCACAAGAATGCCAAATATGCTTCATTATCTTTGTGATAAGGAAGTTTGGAATTCTTAAATGATGAAAACTCAGGATTATTTGTTGGAACTTTGGCAGCAGGGAGTAAATGGGGTACGTCAAGCTTAAAAAAGTCTTCAACCATTTCTGATATAAGCACTGAATTTTTCAATGCTTCTGGAACTTGATTACCAAAAATCTTATGCATTTCTTCATAAGACTTTAAGTAGAATTGATGACTTCCGTAAGCTTCTTTTTTTCCGCCACCTTTACGGTCAGTTCTAGAATCTCTTTGATCTCTCATTTGGATTAGGACGTCATGAATAGTCCAATCTAATTTGTCTAAATAGTGGACATCATTTGAGGCAACTAATGGAACATCAAATTTATTAGCAACATCCAGTAAATGTTGCATATTGTGTTTTTGCTCTTCTATGCCGTGATATTGCAGCTCGACAAAATATCTGTCTCCAAATACGTTCTTAAATCGTGAAGCAATTTTATGAGATTGTTCTATATCTTCTTTGATAATAGATTGATTTAGTTCAGAAGCTAAACATCCTGATAAGGCTATTACACCTTCACTGTGCTTTTCTATGCATCCCCAGTCAACACGAGGGGAATAATGGAAAGCATCAGGATCATTTCCTATAGCAGAAAGGGCTAAAAGATTTTTATATCCAACTTCATTCTGAGCAAGCAAAGTTAAGTGATTGAGTTTTTTGCGACGACCATCTTCTGTTTTGCTCTTATCAAAACGGTCTTCGCAAGTATAAACTTCAATACCAACAATAGGCTTTATAGGATCATACTCACACTTAAGGCGGCAAGATTCAACGAATTCTACTGCTCCGCCAAGTTTTCCGTGGTCAGTTATTGCCGTCGCCCTAAAGCCCATTTCTCGTGCTTTTAAGGCATATTTAGCAGGAGTCGGAAGAGCATCCTGTACAGAAAAATGTGTATGTGCGTGAAGATGCACAAAATCCTTATTACTCATATAAATCCTTCCTATAAGCGCCGTCAAAGACAGTCATACACCTATATGTAAGAGGACATCGTTTCATTATTGTCAGATGTCAAACATCCATTTTTTGTATCATACTTTTTCTTACTCAAACTTGCAAGAATATTCTTGTCTAACAATCTTAAACATTTAGGTCTGTATTTGAAAGGCAAGCGATCCAAGCCAAATAAGTGATAAGAATTTGGTATTTGTTTGAGCAACAGAAAAACATTGTCTTTCTGTATGATTCTTAAATTGTAGGGATGATGGTCTGCAACAATAAGTTTAGCAAGTTTATCTTTACTTGTGTCTGTAGAGATTATTTCGTAATTTTTCTTTGTTTTGATGAAAGAACAATTCTTCAAGGCATTTCGAGCTGTAGACTCACTAATCCCCAGAAATTTTTCCAAAGAACTAATGCTTATAGGAGAATCATTTTCATATCTAGCAGCAAAAATTGAAATGTAAATCTCTTTGATTGCTTTTGTATTCAGCCCTTCTAAATGCATTATTGGAATAGAAACAGGCTTTGTTCTAGTTACATTTGGCTGAAGACGAGATACTATTTTATTAATTGAAAAAAGGCAAATCTTTTTATTTCTAATTTGCCCGTGAGGTTTTGTCCAATATAAGTTTATTCCAGAATTTATTTTTTCATAAACATATTTTGATTTCAAGCTGAACAACTTGTTGCATATATTTATTACTTCTCTTAAGTCTACTATTCCAGAACCAGTGATATCTATAAGTTTTGCTACATTCCAAATAGTAAATAAATCACATTCATTTCTTTTTATAATCTCTGGCAATAATTCTGGATTTACAATAATGAACTTTTTAATCATCTGAGAATTTTTCTAATTCTTTATTCACACCAACCGTAAACAAATATTTATATACCATATCATCATCTAAATCAGGCATTGCAGTGAGCATTATTTCTTTGAGCAAAAGAAGTTTTTTTGCAGTGCTATTGTTGACTATGATATTTATAGCAACTTCATTAGGAGCGTCAGCTAATGATTCTTTAATTTTGTTGATATTCAAATTATCTATATGAAGCTTTATCATAACTCGAACTCTTTTGCTTTACCTTCTGAAACTTTACTAAAGTTTTTCCACATATTCTTAATTTGCTTATAATCTTGCTTATTTATCAATGATTCTAATGTCTTATAATATTCTTCAGTCCAGTTCACTATATTAGGGTTATTTGAATATTTTCGCTCGAACTTTTTGACTTTTTCAGAAAATGCCAACAAAAAATTTATTTCATTCAAACCACCTGGATAATCATTAGATTCTTCACTTTGATTGATGTATTTCTTAATGCTGTCTTGAAGTTCATTAACAAGATACTTCATATCAAGATCTGTAGTTTCGATGTCTATGTTTGCATAGGAAGCAATTTTTTGAATAGCCTCAACAAAATTCAATCCTTCAACTTCTTGGACTAAATTAATTAAGTCTCCTTTAGCATTGCATCCAAAACAATTGTATTTATTGTTTGATATGTGAACACCAAAAGAAGGGCTATTATCTTCGTGATTAGGTAATGGGCAGTTTGTATTAGCCCAATCGCTAGACTTTGAAAATAAAAATTCAGAATGATAGCAATCTTCCATAAAGTTTACTATATTCACAGTCTGATTTAAAGTTTCAATAAAAGCTCGAGTTATTTTTTGTTTCACGAAAGCATCCAATCAGAAACATCTAGTTCTTCGTCATCAGCCAAATCAATCTTAATAAACTCATCTTCTTCAGTATGTTTATCATCAAACATCTCTTCAGAGTTGTAGGCATTTGGTTTTTCTTTGATTACTGGAGTTTTATCAGAAGTTTCTTTAACTGTTTTATTTCCAGTGGCTACTCCGTGAAGCCCCATAATCTGCTGTTGTTCTTCTTCATCAATTTCTTCTACTTTATTATAGATACTGTTGAGTCGTACTGGAAATGGATGAAACCAAGCATCACGCATTTTGACTGGATGCAAAACACAATAGCCTAAGTCACGATTAGGCTCCATTGCAATAGCATAAGTACAAAGGTGCATAAGATTCTGTCCACCAGATGCAGCAGCTTGATCATAGCTCATAAATTTATTAGCATCTTTTGATTTTCTTGAGTCACGAATAGTTTCTCTGTTTATCTGCTGTGCTGTAATAATTGGGATATTGTATCTTTTAGCAAGTAAAAACAATCCTTGCACAGCCTTAGATTGATTTTCCCAGTCTTTTGCACCATTAGCAGCATTTCTTACAGTCATATTTCCGATATAGTCAACAACAAGAAGATCTGGCTTACCCTTAGTTGCAATCAACTCTCTTATTTTTCCATCAATATAATCAGGAGTTGGATCTTCCATATTTACATCGTATTCGAAATAAGCTCCATCAGACTGTAACTTCAAGCCATCAACAATAGTCTTGAGCTCATCGTTAGAGAGATTTGTCCCTTTGATTTGGTCATAAGGAATTTCAAAACTTAATGAAATGTGACGTAGCATACAGAGCCAAGCATTCATTTCAAAAGACATATATAAAACTTTTTTGCCACAAACTTTGTTAGCGTGTAAAGCTGAATTTAGCATCATCACAGATTTACCTCCAGATGATGGTGCTAAAAATACAACAATCTGCCCGGGCATCCAACCAAAAGTTTTATCATCAATATTAGAAATACCACAGTTTATTCCACGAAACAGTTCTGGGCTATTAAGTCTCTTATTATATTCTTTTTCAAAAAAACTACTAGACTGCTTTACATCAAAGCTTTGCTTTTCATTTACGTAATCTAAAAGCTCATTGTTAATAGACTGCAGATTATTTTCTATGACAGAAATAGCATCCTTAAGGCCATCAGTCTTAAGTTTTGTGGCGCTTTCTTCTATGGTTTTAGAAAGAATTTTTAAAGCTTGTTTTTGCTTCAGTTGGGTAGCTATTTCGTGAAAATTATTCTCATCAAATTCACAGTCTTCTATCTCTGACCAAAGTGAAATAATCTTAATTCTATGAGCGGATGGAACCTTCTTGCTGTTAAGCATAGATTCTAAAACAAGGTCAGTAAAAAGTGATTTACTGACATTCCAATATTCCATCACAAAAGTAAAAATAGCTTTGGAATAAGATATTAAATCATTATCATTCTTGAAATCAAAATGATTTTCATTTATATTTTTTGATGTCAAATTTTCCATACACTTGACGCTTTTTGTGATGGAAGAAAGACAATAAATTTCTAAGTTTTTTTGATCAAGTTTCATCGTATGTGTGGCAATCTTATAGTCAAACAGTTCTGAATCAACGAATTCCAACCCGAACCCGTACTTATATTAGATGTACTACCTAATATCATTAAGAAAGTAGGTTTGCCAGAATTCAATCTTGATTTAACCAGTCTGTCTAAGTTTTGAATAAATAACGGATGAGTGTATGAATATTGTTCTATGCCATCAATAACAATAAAATCTAAAGTTTTGAATTCTTCATTGATTTGCTCAACTTCATCTTTCTTGTCAAAGTCTGTAATGACTGATATTAAGTCTGACCATTCATAATATTTGGAAGTCAAGTTTTTTCTTATAGCAGATTGAACCATAGCAGAAGCAATAAAAGTCTTACCACTGCCACTCTTGCCATCAAAAAGTATTGAATGAAGTTTAGCTACAATATTTCCAGTATGCTTAATCCTTGGACTATAGCCTTGACAAATACGCTCAAAATACTTCTCATAAAATTTTAAGAGAGTTATAACTTTTTGACTTACTTGCTCTTCATTTCCAAGATCTCTGCCTAATGAGTCAGTACGAGTATTCCAGTCATCTAATGTTTTTCCAAAATAAAGTTGAGGCACGTTAGATTGGCGATAAAGTTTCTTGTAAAATCTTTCTTTTTCACAGGAACACATTACAGCTTTGCCCTTGTAATTTATTGTGTAGCCTGAATAGTCACAGAGAGTACATCCTATACCTCTGTTCATTTTATATAATCTAGCGCCGTCTTTTAAGTCTTTGTTAGAGATACCTAATATTTCTGAAAAATCTGCATCAGCCATTACAAGTCATCCTCGTCCCTATTATATCTCTTTAACTCAGTATTTCCATTGCTTGCGTTTCTAGCTCTCTCACTAGCCCAAGCTCTTAAGAAATCAATTTCTTCACGCATAAGTTTTGAAATAGGGACAGACTCTTTTATTGACTGTGTAATGTCAAAAGTTGTAATGTCTCTTTTATTGTCACTAAAAGCTTCGTATAAGGAGCTTTCTATAGCTGCTTCTATTTCTGCTCCAGTGTAATTTTCAGAAAGTTCAGCAAGCTTATCCAAATTGTAATCTTTTGAATCTCTTGCTCTTTTTTCTAAGTGAATTTGAAAAATAGTTTTTCTTTCTGAAAACTTTGGCAGATCAACAAAAAATATTTCATCAAATCTACCTTTTCTTAATAGTTCTGGAGGGAGTGAAGTTACATCATTAGCAGTAGCAACAACAAAAACTGGAGCTTTTCTATCCTGCATCCAAGTCAGCCAAGAACCTAAAACTCTACTTGTAGTACCGCCATCACTTGAAGAAGAAGCTTTAGTACCAGACATACCTTTATCTATCTCATCACACCAAAGGATACAAGGAGCGACACTTTCTGCAACTTTGAAAACTTGCCTCATATTTTGTTCTGAACTGCCAACAAGACCAGAAAATACTTTGCCCATATCTAGTCTAAGTAACGGAAAATTCCAAAAAGACGAAATGCCTTTTGCAAATAATGATTTTCCAGCACCTTGAATACCAACAAGCAAAATGCCCTTAGGATTGCTCGGCAGTCCATATTCAACAGCTTCTCTTGAAAACGCATCTTTACGTTTACTAAGCCATACTTTTAAGCCTTCTAAGCCTCCAATACTGTCCATATTGATACTTTCATCAATCCAATCTAAAAGACCAGATTTTTTGATAATATCCCTCTTTTGCTGCGAGATAGTTTCAGGCAATAATGAAGAATGCTTAATCATACAATATGTGCATACTTGTTCACATTCGGTAAGAGTAAGGCCTCGAAATGAATTTATAATATTATCCATTTCTTCCATATTGTATGATGTTTTGAACTTTGCAGATAGTTCGGATCTTTTACTTGCTCTATCCAACAAATGATTAATCTTTTCGTTTATTTCAAATTTTGTTGGCAGAGGAAAATCAATTAAAGGAATAGACTTTTCTAAATCGTTTGGCAAATCTAATGCTGAAGATAAAATGATGATAGCTTTGTTTTGGATAGTAAATTCATTCACTAGATTCTTGATATGTCTAATGATTTTAATCTCAACTTGTCCACGATAATTTCCAGAGCCAAAGAATTTATTAAAATCTTTGAGCACTAATATACAAAACTTATTTTTGGGGACAATTAAATTTTGAAACCAAGACAATACTTCTGTTTGGTCTAATTGTTTGTCACTATCTTTAGATGGTAAAAATTCAGGGAAAGATGATTCTAACCCTGAAACAATATCCCATTTTATAAGGTCCCAAGAGGTATCAGCTTTAGAACACATTTGCTCTAAAGCTGACAATACTCTATTTTCTTCTTGAGACACTATGTATATAACAGTTCTTTTAGACCTTACAAGTAGCTCAATTTCTTCTAGTGTTGTTATGCTATCCATTTAGGAACTTTTCAACTTTAAATCTGGGTTGTCCTGGATAATCTTCACTTCTCCACCAAGGTTCAGCTTTAAACTTAGAAATTCTATTGCTGAAAATTTCTCTCCAGTCTAAAACCTTAAAGTTTTCTGGATACGGAGAACGAGAGATAGACTTTTGAACAATATCACTTAGCAGCTTTTTGTCTTGAACATTACCTGAAGACAACTGCTTGAATAAATTTTCAAGACCTGAAAGAAGTTGTTCGTCAGATATTTTTTTGTATGTAGCATAGTAAGTACATCCAATAGGAATACCATACTTGCTAAATAGCTCTTTGGATTTACCTTCAGATGCTAATAGCTTTACGTCAGGATAAAAATCTAATAAGGACACGGAACCATTTGTGTTAATTACATCTTGGTAAAATCTATTAAGTAAATTGATAGTTTCAGGAAGTAAAAAGTGCCCAGATTTTTGTAAGATAAGGGTTTTGTTTAAGAAACACCAATCAATGAACTTCTTTGCCCATTCATTCTTTTCCAAACCATTATCTATCATAAACTCAAGAATGATGTTTATGATTCTGTTGTCAGAAGTGTAAGTGATTTTGTAAATACCATCAAACGCTTTTTTGTATTCTATAGCAAAATAATCAGAGAAATTTCTAGAAGTCCATTCATTTAGGTCTTCTGGTAGTTCCATTCCTTTTCGCACAATAGTAGTACGTTTCTTGTGCCTTTTGTTGGCATTGAAAGGATTTGACAATTCTGACTGCAAGGGTATATGCTGAGAAAATATACCCTTAACAAAGTCGTATGTTGGATCGTTTACAGTTTTCATGGTATTTCTACTGTTGTATCATTAACATCAAAATCTTGCATTGCCAGAATTTCTTCTCTGTCAGCAGCTTTCATTTTGCCTATTCCATCTTCCTTGTATGTTATATAGTTGAGATCGGAAATTTGAGAGAACAGTTCTGCAGAGTGAGTGACAAGAAGTATTTGCAAATCAGATTCTTTGATGAGTGACTTGATAAAAGATAAAAGATTTTTCATCACACCATCTTTAGAAACTGCTGCTAAAGCTTCATCAAATACATAAATGCCATTGTATTCATTGTAAGTTCCAAAAGCAATCCTTAGCAAAAAGCTTATGATTTCTTGTAGTCCACCACCATTTGAGCCCTTGATTGGTCTTATAACTTTTTTGCCATTAATAGTTTTTTCTATAGAAGGCAATACCGTATATAAGCCTGTGAAATCATCTTCTTTGGTGGTAACTTCTTTCATTTCGAAAATAAATCTATAATCTACGCCATAAATTCTTTGAACGGCAGATGTGAGAATATCTTCTATTGATGCTAATGCTTTGACTCTTGTATCTGAAGCTTTTTGGCGCAAGAATATTTGACCCTTACGAGTATTATTCTTTTTTGTTTCTAATAAGATAAGACTGGCATTTTGTTCATCAAGAATATTTTGCAATGTATTTCTTTCTGACTCTTGACCGATGTAAAATCTTTCAAGCCTACTTATCTCTTTTTTTGCTTCAAGATATTCCAAGATCAATCTTCCTCCTGAAGCTCTTCAATCTTGCTATTTATTTCTGCCAACTTGTTTTCGAGTTCAAGTTGTTTTGATGCGATTAATGATTTCAATTCTTTTGGTTGGCACTGAAAATCATCAACACACTTTTGTTTTAGTGTATCAAAATCTTTTTTGAGCTTGTTCAGCTGCTTTGTAAGGATTTGAAGTCGTCCTTCTGCAGATGATTTTTTTGATTTGAGGGATTCGATTTGATCTAAAATTTCTTGAGCTGTCATTAGATATTAACCTTTCTTACTGCTTCTATAACAATATTAGTAATCTCATCAGAAATTTCAGCCTGTTTAGCCATTTCTTTGAGTGCGACGAGTTTATCATCAAGCGTTGTAAAGTGCCAAGAGTTAGTTCGCATATTAGCTACTTTTAACTTGAATTCTTTAGTGTCGTTTTTCTGATCTTTTGCAAGCTGGATTTCTTCCATCTTGAAAACTTGATCATATGGCTTTGCACACTTCAGCTTGTAGAGTTCTTCTGATTTTATTTCCCCATCCAGAGTGTATTCGAGTATCAATATGTTAATGTCTTTCTTAAGATTGTCTTTTGAAGCTGAATATCTACTTATAGCGCCTGGGTTGATAAAACGCTTTCCATCACTTCTTACTTGTTCCATAGCGTGATGAATATGACCAGATATTACTAGGCTTGTATTTGGGTGCAAAGGAGTATTTTCGAATAAGAAAGTGTATTCTTGGAATCTATCTAGTTCTGTTGATATAGATGCGTGACAAACCCAGATTATTGCTGAAGAAGATGTAAGTTTTCCAGCTTTGATGTCGTTATCTAGTGTTGGAAGATAGTGTGCAAAAGATATGCCTAATGCTGGTTCATAATCTGTTTTGATTAAGTAACCAGCATTGATTAGGGTTCCAAGAGTTGTCTTTTCAAGATTTGACGAACTATCTAAGTCGTGATTTCCTACACAAACATATATAGGAAATGACCAAGGTTTATTGCCATTTGGAACACCTTTGAGAATATCTAAAGTTTGGTTTCTTAATAGTGGGCCAACTTCAAATGTTTCAAATAAATCCCCAAGTAAAACTACGGCATCTACATTTCTTTCCTCTGCTACCGTCAGACATTCAGTCAGTTTCTCTTTGATAGCCTCACAATAGTTATCAAGTCTATTTTTTGGCTGTTTGTCTGATAAATGAATATCTCCAACAAACATAACTTTTTTTAGTTTCACAAGATTGTTCATAAAGGTTTTCCGCACGTTTCACAAATGGTGAAATTTGTATGAAGATATTCGAGCAAAGTTTTTATTTCATCATCACAGGAAGTAATAATATCTTCTTCATCCTTAATTTTATCAGATGAAAAATCAATATTTTCATTCACGTCTTCGATGCTTTCTTGAATACTGCACAATCCAGAATAAAGGGATTGAAGTTTTACAGAATCGCAAATCAGATTTCCTATTTGACCCTCAGCAATCTCGTAACTTTTTTCGTATTGAATTTTGCTCTTAAAGAAATTGTTTCTAGCGTTATCAATATTTTCAACTAACTGAAGACCATCTTTGATTTCACTATATCTAAGTTCTAATGTGGGTATTTCATTAGTAAAAAAATCTACTAGTTCATTTTGAATAGAAAGATCACTTTTGCATTTATTGACTTCTTTTATTAAAGCTGAAAAATCTTTATAGAAAGATTCACAGTTTTGAATAAATGTCTCAATAGCTTCATATTCTGATTGAAGAATCTTGAGCTCTTCGATTGATTTGAGCTTAAGATCAAGATTTTCAAATGGTTCTAATTTCTTTTTAGTATTTTCTATATCTGTATTTAATCTTTTTATATCAACAGAAATTTTATTAATATCAGAGCCTAAAAGTGTTGCAGCTTCCTCGAGATCATAAATACCAAGTAGCTTTGATATTTCTTTCCCAATTGCTTCATCACTTAGGTTAATTAAGAAAAGCTTATCTTCTTGTCCAGCAAATGGAAGAGCGTTAGTTGAAGTTTTGGGTATGTGTCCTAAAAAGTCTAATGCTTCTTGGGGAAATTTCTTAGAAAATCGTGAATGTTTTTGGACTTCTTTTCCTGCATATTGAAATTCTAATTCGTTGATCTCACCTTTAGTACGCTTGTATGTATCACCATTTCTAAAGTTGATTGTTACGTGAGAATTTTTCTGACCATCTCTTACATCTTGTTTTCTAAAAGTGTCTAAAAATGCTAAGTCTAATGCTCGGACGATTGCAGATTTACCACTGTCAGAACTACCTGTAATGATGTTTAGTCCTGGCACTAATTTTATATGAGTGTCTTGATGGTTTTGAAAATCCTGGATATGTATGGAATCGATATGCCTATTCATCGTAAGATTATTGTAGACAATATATCTGGAAAATGCAAGTCAACGAAATTAACTCTTGCCCTTAATATACTAGGATTGACTGAAGAAATGTGCGGAATTTCAATTTTATATAGTTCAGCTTTATTAATCTTTACGGGAGAGTTTTCTAAAGAGCAGCACTTGGATGATTTTCCGTTGTGCAATTTATTACAAGACATACAAGTAAAGTCATTGCTTCTAAAATGTGGAATGAGATATTGTATCGTATAGTCAAGTTCTATTTTTTTAAATCTAATAAATGTGTTGCCTGAAAAGTCTTTATTTGTAGTGCAAATTTTACGATAACTTGTTTCGTTACACTCTACGACAATAGTTGAAGGAACCATAATAGAATGATCTTTTGTAAAAACAAGTTTAGTATCTGACAAAATTCCTGGACTTGCTATACATCCTAAAATTTCGTTATTTGATATTATAAATCTGTGCAGTGATGGCAAAAGCATTATGAAAATAAATATAGACAGGGATATGTTGTTAACAGAGTTATACGATTTACGTTCTGTTTTAGCAGAAGCAGCATTAATTTCTGACGAAGCTAGAGATGGAAAAGAAAAGTTAGATAAAATTATCAATCTGATTATTAATTGCCCACAAGCAGAAAATAACTCTTCGTATCCAAAACCAAAATTGAGGAGGGGATAATGACACAAAATAGGCTTAATGACTTAAATGAAAAGATTGAAAAAGAGACAATCTCACTTTCAGAGTTAGCAGAAATTTGCAGTTCAGCTTTGGAATCATCAAGTAGGCATTCTAAAGATATCAAAAGTATGCTAAAAAGTATTGAGGATAAGTTAATTGCTTTAGAAGAAAAAATCCAAGAATTAGAAGATAAATCTAATCTTGGATTTAATGTGATTCTAGAAGACGAGGAAGATTAATCTTCCTCGTTTCTCATTTTGATTCTTACAACAAAAGGCTGATCTGTTTCATAACTCGCCCAAGTATTAGAGTCTATTTGGTAAACATTAGGCGATTCTGTGTATGGGCAGACAATGTTAATTTCATCATCCATACTGTCAATCTCTAAATTTACAACTGCAATTCTCTCTCTAACTTTTCGTTCTGCTGATTCATTGAGAGTTGAGTCATAATCTGTATCAATAAGGCCTAACTGTCTTTCGCCTTCTTCAGTCAGATCTTCGTCATCAAAGTCATCTAGTAAATCAATATCGTCAATGGGAACTTCAATTTCCACCATTTGACCATCTTTTTCTACTAATACAGTGTGAGTGTTCATATTGTGATATGAACCATCAACATTCATCATTTCTGCTAATGCTTCTTCAGATTGTCGCCTAGCAGTAATTTCATCAACTATAATGCCTTCTGTTTTTCTTTCCATATTTTTTTATGCCATATTCTCAGTAAAATAATTGCTCAATTGAAAATCAAGCCTTATTGGATAATTCAACCCACCCAAAGGTATGAAAGTAAATGTTTCAGTTTTGTTCTTTTCAACGTAGACTGAAATTACTTCATAAGTTTTTTTTGCTGGTAAAAGTTTTGTCGTATGTATTATACCTCTGTGCATAAAAACAAGAATGCCATCTCCCCCTCTTGGTGAAAAAGAAAGTTTCAACACGCCATTTTCATTTGGATTAACTTGCACATTTATATTGCTACCATACTGACCATCAACTTTACCGTCAATAATTTCTCCAATCTTAAAACTATTTTTTTGTTGCAAATTTAGGGAGAAAGATTTGTTTATATCATAGTCTAACTGATAAATGTCAAGACTATTTATTTTGTTATTCTCATTCCCTATTTTGCATATGACATTAGTGCCTTTTTCAATTTCTCCCTCAAAAATTCCAGATATAGTTTCTTCTGGTTCTAAGACAGAGGATATATTTATAAAATTGTATATTATAGGGTTAGTGAAAAAGTTCTTAACTGCTTGAGCTCCCGCATATTCAGGTCTTTGATTTGTACTAAATGATTTTTTCAGATTCTTTATTTTTTTGTCTGATTTTATAAAAAATTTCTGATTTTTGTCAGTCCCATTTTTGTAATGGACAAAGTATCTAACTTTTGAATTACTTATGTATTTTTTTTGATGAAGTATTCCAGAGGTTTTTACTGTTTCAGGGTTGTTCAGGTATAATAAATAATTATTGTCTGAAGAATATAAAGTCATAAGTAATATTACTACAGCCTTTATAGAGACGAAAAGTTTATGAGTTAACGCCATTGTTTACCCCCTTAAGAATAACTTAACACACAATTGATTATTCTATGTTGTAGGAGCAGAAACTTAGGGAGAAGAAAAAATAGATATATCACTTACGAGTTTAACTATGTTTAATTTCAAGAATTTCAAAACAGCCGCCGATCTTACTAAAAAAATCAATCCAGGAGACATTCCAGGAGCCACTATTGAGCAAAAGGCTGCCTATATTTCTGAGTATTTAGATAAAGAAATTGGTGAAAGATTAAAGTCTGGCGAAATAGACATTGATACTGCTTATAAACTTTTATCAGAGACTAAAGTTACTGGCGTTCCTGCAAACTTAGATTTTCTTGAAAAATATCGTTTCAATATTGCTCAATTACTACAACAAGCAAGTTTTATAAAATCTGAAATGAGTGACACAGGATTAAATGCTGAACAAATTTCACAGTTGATTCTTAAGAAACTTCTGGATAGAGTAAATCAAGTTTTTATTCCTGAACTAGTTGAGCTTAATAGAACTGCTAAAAGGTCAACTGAAGAAGCTTTAAAATTGCTTTCAAATCTTACGACATACGAAGATCCTGAACAAATCTCATCTATTAAATTATTTATTTCAAGAGAAATTGAACGTGAAGTAAATGAAATATTAAATGAATTCAAAGAAATTAGAGACAGGGCATTAAAGATTCAAGAATTTGATGATTCTGACCTTTTGATTATGCTTACACACACACCTGTAGAATCTTTGAAAGTAATTTTCCCTGACAGAAGAAAAACAGGCGGGACACCATTACCTTCAAAATTTACTGATCCAGAAGTAGTAAGACAAGTAGAATTTGCTAATGATGAAGTTCAAAAATTAGCAAGAAAAGTTACTATGAAAGGTGATGCAGGATGGTCAAAAGTATTAGGTCTTTCTGAAAAATTACCACAGCAAGAACTTGAGAAATGGAAGCGTTTAATAGACCATCCAATTAAATTCAACTTGTATGAGATTGTCAAGAATGCTGGTTTGATGAGTGCTGG
>JACCDO012420927.1_pt1 | contig 27913 bp, 19 predicted proteins | sample 7446101 | NCBI WGS metagenome assembly JACCDO01 (sample SAMN15323440, study PRJNA562643) | freshwater metagenome | isolation source: river surface water | place: USA:Blue River Watershed | collected 2017-08-16
ACTTGCGGAGATGGTGTAATTCAAGCAGGAGTAGAAACTTGTGACGATCAAAATCAAATCAACACAGATTCTTGTTTAGATACCTGCCAAAGCGCCACTTGTGGTGATGGAATTATCCAAGTAGGAGTAGAAACTTGTGATGATCAAAATCAAATCAACACTGACTCTTGTTTAGACACCTGCCAAATCGCCAGTTGTGGAGATGGTGCAGTTCAAGCGGGTGTAGAAGAATGTGATGATGGCAATCAAAATAATACAGATGCTTGTTCTAATATTTGTCAAGCATTGGTTTGTGGTGATGGCTTAACACGTGGACTAGAAGAATGCGATGATCAAAATACCCTATCTTCAGATGGTTGTAGTGATACTTGTGTCGTAGAGCCTATTGATCTGAGCAGCAGAACAACTTTGCAGATCCAAAATGCATTAACCACATCTGATCATCAATGGGATAGACCTTCTGAACTCTGTATCGCAAACCAAAAACCCAATGTATACAGAGATGTTTATCGATTTACCAATCAAAGCATTTATCCTTTGATTATCGATATTCAAGCCAATTGGCAAGTTGATGGATTTTTGCATCTCTTTGATCATCAAGCTGTTGATCCATTTAATATCAATCACTGTCTTCTCGGAAATGACAATGATAACGCCAATCCCCTCAAAAGCAAGATCACACAGTATACCTTACCCCCAGGTAAAACAATCACTTTGATTGCATCTGCTTTTGAAAGCAATACAATCATTTCACAATACACAATTGATCTACAAATCCAAAAAATCTACCCCATTGAATATTGTCGATTACAATTCCCTACAGTGATTAACAATGTCAAAATCAATCAAAATACGACTGTATATGGTAGAGTATACAAAAAAGGCGTTACTGATACGAGTAATGGATTTGATGGGGGTTTAATAGCTCAAGTGGGATATGGTCCAGACAATTCTAACCCTAGTATTGATACAGCTAATTGGAACTGGGTCAATGCCACTGGTAATTTGGGCTTTAGTGGTGCTGGATTAGAAGCAAACAATGATGAATATCAGGCTGATCTCTCATTTACTCAACCCGGTGTCTATGATTTTGCTTATCGTTTTTCAGACAATCAGGGGCAAACTTGGGTATACTGCGACCAAGATGGTTACGAATATGCCACTAATAATGGTTATTCTGTAGACCAAGCTGGTTCTGCTGATTTACCAGTGGGTAAAATTGTAATCAATGAAGTGGATTATGATATGGTCGGGGCTGATAGCAATAACAAAGAATATATCGAGTTATACAACAATGGCTCAAGTCCAGTATCTCTTACCAATGTCTTTTTATATGTCATCAATGGTGGCTCTAACGGAACATCTCCAAGTGCCTTATTTAGCAAGAATTTAGGCACAGAATTATCTGCTTATCCCAAAATCGATCCGGGTGAGTTTATTATTGTCAAAGCCACTGCTTCAACAGCCATTGTGCCAGCTGGCGTAAGAGTTGTTTCCATCGGGACATCCACCCTACAAAATGACCAAGAAGCCATTGTGATTGAAGATCGTAGTGCTGTGCCTTATAAAGTTTTGGATATGGTGACTTATGAAGGTTTGATCAACTATCCCAATGATGCGACTTGGGGTGTTTATTTTGCACAACAAAATACAGAAGGTTTTGTCAATCTACAAGATAGTGATCTTGTTGAAGCTTCTTTAAGCCGTTGTCCTAATGGGAGAGATACCAATATCAATAACAATGATCTCAAATTAAGCTTACAACCCACACCCGGTTTAAGCAATACTTGCCCATAATCATAGACAATCTTTTGATCTTCATGTATATTTAATTCATCTCATCTCCAATGCCATTCAATCACTGAAATCATCATGGAAACCAAAAAAATTCTATCTTCTTTTCTCGGCCAAACCATATCCAGATGGTTAAATGAAGACCTTAAAACACAATTTGAACGCAATAAAACCACACCCATTGATGAACCCAAAGAAATAGAACCTCAATCTTTGGAAAAACCAGCTGATGAACAAAAACAAGAATCCCCATCCAAAAGATTACCCAAAAACCCACCTTGGCAAGAAGAAGTCCCCCCTGATGAAATCACCATTGATCTTCACCCCAAAATCAATCACTATGCGCAACATCAAGTCAGAGTGAATCTCTATGATTCTCAAACAGCCAAATTAGACAAGAGAAAACAAATCTATCTCTATGAACTTGATCAAAAAAATAACGGGAAAAAAGGACTAAAACCCGTAAAATAAATCAAAGTATAACTCAATCGTTCAAATCTCCGATTCGCCAAAAATCCCTAAGATCAAATTCATTTAAACTTGCCTATTCTCTCTCTAAAAACTAAGATAATGCAAAAAAAATCAGTTGATTGACTAAGGTAGATAAGATGAGCAAAATCATTGAAGAAAAATCCAAAGTGGTGATCCGATTTGCAGGGGATTCAGGGGATGGTATGCAAATCACTGGGTCTCAATTTACTCAAACATCTGCAATTGTAGGTAATGATTTGGCTACATTTCCAGATTTCCCTGCAGAAATTAGAGCGCCGGTCGGTACTTTGGCTGGGGTATCTGGTTTTCAAATTCACTTTGCCAATGAACATGTATTTACACCTGGAGATGCACCAGATGTATTGGTAGCGATGAACCCAGCGGCTTTGAAAGTAAATCTTAAAGATTTAAAAAAAGATGGGATTTTGATCTTAAATAGTCAACCTTTTGGCGATAAGAATCTCGAAAAAGCTGGTTATCAAACAAATCCTTTAGAAGATGGTTCACTCTCTGCTTATCGTGTATTCCCTGTTGATATTACAACAATGACTTTAAATGCCATTGCTGATATCGGTTTAAATCAAAGAGCAGCTGCAAGAACCAAGAATTTCTTTGCGCTAGGGTTAATCTATTGGATGTTTAATCGCCCATTAGAACATACCATTCGTTGGATCGAAGATAAGTTTAGAGCCAAAGACCCATTGATCGCTGATGCAAATCTCAAAGCCTTAAATACAGGATACAACTATGGTGAAACCACAGAAATCTTCACCCATAGTTATGTTGTGTCTCAAGCAAAAATCAAACCCGGAAAGTATAGAAATATCACTGGCAATGAAGCATTAGGTTTAGGTTTAATCGCAAGTGCAGAACTCAGTGGATTAGAACTATTCCTAGGTTCTTATCCCATTACACCCGCATCCGATGTGCTCCATTTCTTGGCAAAATATAAAAACTTTGGTGTGAAGACTTTTCAAGCTGAAGATGAAATCGCCGCGGCTTGTTCAGCTTTAGGCGCTGCTTATGCGGGTGGCTTAGCTGTCACCACAACAAGTGGACCTGGGATGGCTTTAAAAACAGAAACGTTAGGACTTGCTGTGATGATGGAATTACCCATGATCATTTGTAATATACAAAGAGGTGGACCAAGCACTGGGTTACCCACAAAAACAGAACAAGCTGATTTGTATCAATCGATTTTTGGCAGAAATGGTGAATGTCCTATTCCAGTAATTGCAGCTCAAAGTCCTAGTGATTGTTTTTGGATTGCGATTGAAGCTGCAAAAATTGCAGTCAGACACATGTTACCAGTCATTGTATTATCTGATGGTTATTTGGCAAATGGTGCAGAACCTTGGTTGATTCCACAAATGAGTGAGATTCCCAAGATCCCAGTAAAATTCCATGATCAAGCAGAAAATTTTAAGCCTTATGCCAGAAATGAGTTTTTGGGCAGACCTTGGGCAATCCCTGGTACACCGGGCTTAGAACATCGTTTAGGTGGGATTGAAAAACAACATGAAACAGGTAATATCTCTTATGATCCTGATAATCATGAATTTATGGTTCATTTGAGAGCTGAAAAGGTCAAGAAAATCGCTGATGATCTAGGAAATACAGATATCTTCGGTGCCCAAAGTGGAGATACGCTCTTGATTTCTTGGGGCAGTACATTTGGTTCAGTGAGATCAGCAACCAAAACCCTAGTAGAAGAAGGCGTTTCGGTAGGACATATACATTTGCGTTACTTAAATCCTTTACCCAATGATTTGGGCGATAAAATCAAAGGTTTTAAACGAGTGATTGTGCCTGAACTCAATTTGGGACAATTATGTTTTATTTTGAGATCCAAATATCTAGTTGATGCCAAATCAGCTTCCAAAGTACAAGGTAAACCTTTTAAGGAAAGCGAAATCATTGAGATTGTTAAAAATCCAAGTTTTGAAGGAAAACATATCGATTTTGCATCTAAAATCACCATCCATGATTCAGTAAGTGAGGGCTAATATGAGTGCTTCCAAATTATATCCAAATTTACCATCTACTGATGGCAGTAAGCAGGATAAAAAGGATTTTCAAACAGATCAGGATATTCGTTGGTGCCCTGGATGTGGTGATTATTCTATACTCGCTCAAGTCCAAAAAGTATTACCATCTTTTGGCATCCCCAAGGAAAACTATGTTTTTGTGAGTGGGATTGGATGCTCAAGTCGTTTTCCCTATTATATGGAAACTTTTGGTTTACATACAATTCATGGTAGAGCGCCAGCCATTGCCACTGGGATCAAATGTTTAAGACCTAATTTAAAGGTTTGGATGGTCACTGGAGATGGTGATGCTTTGTCTATTGGTGGTAATCATTTTATCCATTTATTGAGAAGAAATATCGATTTAAAGGTCATGCTTTTTAATAATCAAATCTATGGTTTAACCAAAGGCCAATATAGTCCCACTTCTGAACAAGGGAAAAAAACCAAATCATCTCCCTATGGTTCAGTAGAAACACCTTTTATGCCAGCTTCACTTGCCCTAGGTGCCCAAGCTTCATTTGTCGCAAGATCTATCGATACAGAGATTCAACATCTCCAAGAGATGATCACTCAAGCTGGACATTTTACAGGGACTGCATTCTTGGAAGTATACCAGAATTGCAATATTTTCAATGATGGTGCTTTTGCCCAACTGACAGATCGAGCAACCAAAGCTGATACTGTGATTTATCTCAAACATGGTCAACCTTTGTTATTTGGCGCAAATCAAAGCAAGGGATTGATGTTTGATGCCCAAAGTTTTGAATTAAAAGTGGTTGATGTGAATGAGGTTGGCTTAGATCAAATTATGGTACATGATGAACAAAGCTTGGTAAAAGCTCAACTTTTAAGCCGTTTGACTTATCCAGATTTCCCTACCCCTATCGGTATATTTTATCGTAAACCACGTGCTGTTTATGATCAAATGATGCAAGAACAAGTAGAAATGGCACAAAAGAAAAAAATGACTTTCCAAGAATTACTTGAAGATGCGGAAACTTGGGAAGTTTAAGCTTCTAATACAGTTCTCTTTAAAATATTCACCATTGTTAAATGGCTCTCTTCACTCGATAAATTCTTAATCACATGTGGGAAATCCGCCCGATATCTCAATGTTTCCCCTGCTTGAGCGATACCGATTGATTGTTGGTTGATCAAAACTTCTACCTTTCCCTTCAATACGCTGATATTCTCCACAGCGCCTCTTTGATGGGCTTCAGATTCAATCTTCCCTTGGGGCAATAGAGTCACATCATACCATTGTACCCAATCTACAGTATTCAACCATCCAATGATTTTTAAAGTACATAAACCATCTTGGCTTTGAAGTGTAGGAATGGCTGTGCTTTTGATATGTTCAATAAAGGGTTGTTGATCTTCTTTGCTTAATACTTCTTCTATGGTTGTATTCAATGCTTGAGATAAGCGCCAAATGGTGCTGAGTGTGGGATTTGTTTCATTTCTTTCGATTTGGGAAATAATGGATTTAGCGACACCTGATTGGTCAGATAATTGAGAAAGGGTGAGATGATAAGCTTGTCTTAATCTTTGAATGGTCCTACCCAACTGAGAGAAATTTTCCTTTTCCTTCATTTCAGGATCAATCTCTTCTTTTTCCATAGGAAGATCAATCGCTTCTGTTGAGATGATTTTCTTCTTTCTTCCTTTTTTTACCTTATTTTCTTCTTCCATCTTTGGCTCCAATTGATGTTAAACGACAAGAAGTTATAATTTAATGGGTTTTGCTTTTAATGCCACTTTATTATTTTTCACATATACATTAAATTTCAAAGGTGTCCAACCATGTGTAGCAATATATTGGTTTCTCGCCACATGAATCTGTTCAGAGAAGATCTCAAATGAAATCTCTGCTTCTCCACATTCTCTTCTCAATTCCAAGAATTTATTAAACAATTCCTTGAGTTGCTTAAATTCTTCTTGTTCTTGATCAAAAATGGTTTCTGGTTGAATCGCTGGTGGTGGATTGCTGATTCTTTCTGTTTTATGATCGGATTTGGGTGCAATATAATTTGGGGGGACACTTGAATGACTGCGTTGCAAGATTGCATTTACAGGTGGAATCACGATAGGCATGGAAGAAGGCATTGCTTTTACTGGTGTGGTTGATTCTACTTTCTGGGGTTTAGGGTTCTCATCAGATGCAAATAATTGATCGACAATATCCAAAACACGATCATCAAGCACTGGTGTATTTGGTACTTTTTGAATGATCTCTGTGGATGGTGTAGGTTGAGCTGATTTCGTGATTTGTTGGGGGGTGGCTTTGGGCTGGGGTGTCACATGGGGGACAAAAGGTGGGGGTTGTTTGCTTGGGTTTTGGGGATAATCATGTTTGATGGGTGAAGAGATAATGGCTGTTGGGGATTTGAGGGATTTGGGATTTTGAGAGATTTGTGATGCATGGGGAATGTGGGATATGGGCAGATCACGATCTTGTTCATCTAGAATTTGTTGAAGAATCTTAAAGAAATTGAGTTGATGTGCATAGCTATTGGATTCATTGCTACTCAGTAGGATATGCTGTTGGAAATTCGGGATTTCTTTGATGGTGGCTTGTTCGGGTTGGCTTTCTTTGACTTGTAAGATCAAACCTTGAGAATTGAGGTATTGGGCGATCATTTCATAGAAAATCTTCAAATCATTTCTTTGGAAAAAGAGCACTTTGTTTTGAGAGTTTTCGATTTTCTCTTTGAGATATTTCTTTTCATTGCTTAATTCTTCAAGCTTCTCGAAAATTTGCACACTGCTATTGCGCTCGATTTTCTCAATGAGTTTAATCTTAGCTTCTTGCGCTTGATTGAGCAAACTCTGCCAATTGATCAATTCATCCCTAAATACCTTCTTTTGTTCAACCAAAGCGAGGAGCAATTGAATCAATAATGTTGTATCTTCTTCTGGGGGAATGGTGAGATCAAAAGCACCAATGGCATTTTCAAAATCATTGAGCAGGAATTCACCATCTTTTTCAATGCGATTAAATCCGCGAATAAATGCGAGTAGTCTTTGTTTCCTAATCAATTTCTCCCAAAACTCTTTGCGTACAGCCATTCTTTGAGCATCTTTAATTTGCTTGATCAAAGGGCGATAGATCTCTAGTAATTCTTGAGCATGAGAAAAGCGATCATTGGGCAAAGTGGCTAAACATTTTTTAATCAATCCCATTAAAAGACTAGGGATTTGAGGACCTTCGAGTTGTTGAACATCTTGGAATTTTTGAAGGCTAAGATCACTCCATGTTTTGACATAAAAAGGATGTTTCTTCTCAAAACATTCATAGAGCAAAGCACCAATGCCCCAAATATCAGATTTTAAATCTCCCTTTTCACCTTTTCTTTGTTCAGGTGAAGCATAGATTTTGTCTGTATAGGTAGAAAGCGCTGGGACTGGATCTCTTTGGGCGATCAAACTTCTAAAAGTTGTTCTTTGTTCATAAGGCACCAATTTCAATTGTAATCGATGGTGAATCACCACCACAAATCTCTCTGGGGCAATATCCAAATACCCATGATTTCGATGATGTAGGGCAGATAGGATTTCTAAAATATGTTCACCGAGCAATAATGTGGTTTGTTCATTGAGCAGATGGATTAAATCACTGAGATAAACATTTGAAGCAAATGGGGTGACTGTCCATCTCAACCCTTGATATTCTCCATCTTCCAAAATATCCAAGAGTGCATTGGGCCAATCTTTTTTATCTAATCTAGGCATAAAAACAGCATGTTGAGCCATTTCAATCAAGCATTTTAAGCCATCCTTCATTCTCTCTGCCAAGAAAGGATAAACCACACCTTTTTTGGGGTAACTGTGGATAATACGATAACCAGAAATATTAGGCCATGCATTTTTGGGGAGATAATCCACTTCTTTTTTAATGCGCTGAGACAGGAGATAAGGGTAGAATACTTTGGAAAATGCTTCTTCAAAATCTCCTAATTTCCTAGGGTTTAATCTGGATTTTAGGGGTTCTAGGATACGGTGGTTTAATCGATCCAGAAGGAGATGTATGGATGAATTACATTCAGTGATTGACAAACATAAATCTCTAATCACTTGAGATAATTCGGGTTCACTAATACTATGGGGCAAAAGATAACTGAGTTTACTGGCGAGTTCTATGCTTCTAAGTGTATTATCGCTTTCGCTATCTCTTTGTCCTTCTTCAGATAATTTCCCAAGCCAAGATGGGGGACTCATCGAAATGGCATAATACAAACGGCTTGATAATGAAAAAGCAAGTTCACTTAAGCCTTGATGACTTCCTTGCTCTAAACAAAGTTTAGAGATTTGATATACAACTTGATTTAAATCGGTAGTAAAAGTGCTAGTCATCTGATTTGCCTTAAATTATTTCTTATTTTTCTTGTGAGAAATTTCATTTGATTCTTCCCACTCCAAATCCAAATCACTCATCCAATCTTGAAGCATGGGATCCATTTCTTGCTCTAATTGTTGATCAACAATGGTTTTTACCGCTTCTATTTTTTGATTTGAGTTGAGACTTGGAACTTGTAGTGGGGGTGGAATTAAGCTTGCCCCTGGTGTATTTTTATCCGTTTTACCTTCCATATTCTCCCATGAATCCATCATTGATGGATCAGATTCAAATGTATTGAAATTGAATTGGGGATGAGAGAGTTCCACACTGGCTTGATGGACAATGGGTTGATTTTTAGCAACAGCCGAATATGCTTGGGTTTTGTTTTGTCCTATATTGGCTTGATATGCTTGATGTATGGCGGGTGGGACTGCGTATTTGGGGGGAATGCTGATTTGATATGCTGAAGGATTGGGTTTGGGATTGGATGGATATGCTGGTGGGGCGATTTGGGCTGGGGCTTGGCTGTATTGTTGAGAGAAACTATCATTTTCTTCCAAAAGTTCACTCAATACACTGGCATCTAGGGTATGGGCTTGACTGAGAAAATCTGGGGTTGTCTTAAAGAGATCATCTTCAAAATCCGCATCACTGACAGGGGCAACAGCTTGGCTGGGACGGGTTAAATTGATTTGTTCTTTTTTGGATTGGAATTCTTCAAGTCTTTCAAAACGTTGTGCAGGTGGAATGGTCTTGAGTTCTTCTTTGAGCATTGCTTCGGCTTGATCAGCTGCATGTTGGGCAGCTTGAATATGTTCAGCAGATATATTCTTGGGATCAAAGCTTGCATCAAAGCTATGATCTGCTTCTTGTTCTTCAATGACTTGATTTTCACTTAGTTCTTCTGCAATGGCTTCGGGGGGGGCTAGAGAAATAGAATGATGATTAAACTTCTGTCTTTGTGCGCTAAAATCTAAGCGATCTAAAGCGATTTCTTGGGGATTTGCTTGGGTTTGTCCTTGATCGTATTGATAATTCACTTTGATTTGTTGATTTGTCACACTGGCCACGATGGGTGTGGGTTTATTGATGGCTAAGGGTTTTTGGGTGGTATTTTGGCTGGGGATAGATTTGGGGGAGAGTGAGTAGTTTTTGAGATCGATTTGATGGTCTTTAAAGGTTTTTAATGGGGATTTCTCTTGATAGGCTGGCATCAGTTCAGAAGGTAATCTCAATTGTATCCAAGATTTCTTTAGGCTTTGCCAAGCGACTGTTTGAATTTCCTTTAAAATCATATCTTCTTTGCTTTGGCACTCTGCGAGTTGAGCTTGAAATCTTTTTTCAAGGGTTTCTTTTTGTCTGCTCAAGATCGAGAGTTGTTCAAAGAGAAAATCTGGGGAAACTTGAGAGAGTTTGAGTCTAAAATTCTCCAAAGCATCTTCAAATGATTTTTTAAATTGTTCCCGATGGTTATCATTGTTCCAATATCTACGATACAAGTGATAAATATCTGGAAATAGCGGTATAATCGTACTAGGATCGATGTCATGAAAGTGATTCTTAAAGAGATCCATCAATGTATCTTGAGTGACTTCTTCTTCTTTGATCGGTGTAGATTGGATCAATTGAACCATTTTATGTTCATCTAAAATTTGTTGCCAAGACGATTGTAGTTTTTGGGCTTTGATCAAAGGGCTGAGTTCAAAAGCTGATTCTTCTAGGATATCAAGGGCTTGTTTGGCATTTTCAAATCGTTGAGATTCTTGGCTCAAACATTTTTGTAAGATCAATCTCATCCCATCTGGTACATTGGCGCGACTCTTGATATCAAAATTTAAAATCGCGCGACTCAACGCCATTGGATCGCTTAAAGATGCCCAAGGCAAAGCGCCACACAAGAGTTGATATAAAATCAAGCCAAAGCACCACATATCTGATTGTTTTGAAGTGATTGCTTGTTGAGAGAGTTGTTCTGGACTCCAATATGACAATGGTAATTTTTCTGGCACTAACTCTTGGGCACATTCATACCAAGATGATTTTTGACTAAACAATAAACCACAAGCTTCATTGATCAAGAGATTTTGGGGCATCAATGCACCATGGATATATCCGGCTTCATGGATTGTTGAGAGTCCTCTCAAAATATCCAAAGCAATCACCACCACAGCTTCTATGGGTAAAGGGGCAGCGACTTGTATCATTTGATCGAGATTGAGTAGGATTTCTCTTGCTCCCCATGACCATTGATCGATAAAACCCTTCTCTTCATATTCTATAAAATGGGGAGAGTTGATGCTAATGGGTTTAAAATGGGGTTGTACATATTGCCATTCTAAGCAATAGTGTTTGCCATCTTTGTTGGCGAGAATTTCCCAGTGCCATTGAGAATGGCTTTGTATGGCATAAGGACGATATTGATTGATTTGTGGGCAGATGGCGATGGGATAACTTGGGACATTGATCTGTTTGATTCTTTGTTGGTATTGCAAAACAGAAGCTTGGTAGAGATAGGGGGCGATGGCGGGTAAGGTGCTTTTTTGGCTTAAACTGAGATCGTTTAGGGTGCAGTTGGTTTTTTTTTCGATGATTTCTGCGAGTTGTTTTCTGTGGTTCCAATGGCTTTGAACGACAGAAATGCTATGATCAATGAGATCTTTGATTTGTCCTCTTGGTAACCAAGTGGGTAAAAAACCGCTTAATTTTTTATCGATATAGCTTGAGAGTAATTGACTGCTTTGATCATTAATGCCTACTTCTTGTCTGAGTTTGCTCAACCAAAATGCGGGTGCATAAGCAAGGGACAGGTAGAGATTCCTTGCGAGCTTTTTTTGGAGCTGATAAAAATCGGGTTCTTGGCACTCTTCAAAAGTTCTATAGATAAGCGCTCCAAAATAATCGCCAGCACTGTATTTTGACATTATTAACCTACTGTAATTGATTTTTCAAAAGACATTCTTTTATTACTTGAATTTGAGTTATTTGTTAAGGAGATAAATCATTTACTGATGTTTAAAGTCTATAAATCGGGTTCCTCCATTTGTTTTTGCATTTTCTCAAAAGTCACATCTTCTTCAACCCCATGTTCATCGATGAGTTCTTTGACTTTTTTTTGCCATTCATCCAAATCGAGTTCTTCGACCCAAATCTTTTGTTCTACCGGTTTTCTCGCAAATAAATCCCAAATCACTTTGCAATACACATTATAAGAGATATGATTAGAGCCTTCTAGCCTAAACCCACCAGTTTCATCGGAACTTTTGAGTGAAATCATTTGATTTTTATCAAAGAATTGAAATTTCATGATTTCAGCATTTCTTTTTTTGCTGACTGTCTCTGTGCTTGTGGATATATATTTGAGTTTACTGCTTTTGAGCAACTGTCTAGATTTTTGATCCATAAAAAACCGAGATTCAAGTTGAGAAAAAGGCTCTTGTTTTTCAAATTCAACAATGCTTTTCAAACAATCTTGTTGCTTTTCTTCATCGGATTTTGTGATTCTTTGACATCCTACGATGAGTCCTAGAAATAAAAAACAGAAGATAAAATGATTTTTTTTGATTACCTGAAGATCAAGCATCATAGGATTTCCCCGATTTTTGATACGATTTTGAATAAAAACGATGATAAACTAAAAGAATTTTCTTAATTTGTCAAAATTACTATAAAATCGACATCGATCTCATTACGATCTTCTTGATATTCAAAGGAGCATATATGTCTTTAAAATTATTCATTCCCTGTATTTTTATGATTGCTTGTGGTACCACCCAATTCAGTACCCCCCAACATATCCAAAAAATAGACCCCCAAGCTGAACCTGCTGAACCCCAATCTCTACCCGAAGATACAGATGAAGGTGAAGCTTTGAATACTGAATATTATCTAGTGAATCGTGAAACAGAAGAGAAATTATTTGAAGATTTTGCCAAGCAAATACAAGAGATTCAAACCAAGCAAGCCAACAAGAAAGAACAGCCCATACAAAGGGGATTTCATGCCAAAGATCATGGCTGTTTTTATGGAAAATTAGAACTGATCAAGGACAGAGACCCAAGAACACAATTTGGGATTTTTGCCAAAGATCATCAAGCATGGCCGATTTGGGCTAGATTTTCTAATGGTGTAGGCTGGAAACAAGCAGATGATGAATTAGATGCTAGGGGGATGGCTGTCAAAGTATTGGGGGTGAAAGGTAAAAAATATTTGGAAGAAGAACAAGAAACCCAAGATTTTCTGATGACCAATAGTGCAAGTCCCGTGGGAAAGAATGCTGTGGAATTTATGAAGTTTGCACATAAGAATGTAGAAGGTGTGTTATCTGGGGTGATTTTTGCATTATCTCATCCCAATACAGCAGCCCCAGCTTTGCTTTTTAATACTTCACCTGTGGATTCTATGGTAAATGAACAATATTGGAGCGGTGGCGCTTATCATTTGGGCGCACATCAAAGCATTAAGTATACGACAAAACCATGTAAAGGCGTAGGCAGGAGAACACCCGATGATCAAGACCCAGATTATCTACAAAAGGATCTACATCTGGCAGGTCAAAAAGATGGTTTATGTTTTACATTATATGTTCAATTTCAAATCGATCCTTTGATGCAACCCATAGAAAATGCATCTAAAGTTTGGAAAGAAGATGATTCTCCCTTGGTGCCAGTCGCACATCTCTTATTTCCACCCCAAGATTCTCAAAAAGCTGAAGTAAAAGCATTGTGCAATGATTTATCTTTTAATCCTTGGCATTCTATTGCTGCACATAAACCCATGGGGCATATCAATCGGGCTAGGAAATATGTGTATAAAGCCAGTAGTCAATTTAGGAAAAGAGGGGTAGAACCCAAAGATTTTCTGGGGATTAAGAGTTTAGAAGAGGTTTTAATGTATAAGAGATCTTCTTTGTTTTAAAGGATCAATCTTCAATTTTTAGTGAATAATCTTTGTCATAAATTTGCATAAGTCATATTATATCAAATGTTATAAAACAGGTGTTTTGTCATTCTGTTTATATTTTTTAGAAAACAACACTTGTGTAAATGGCATTTGTACATCGATCAAATTATTGGGTGAATCTTGTACAGTCGATGAAGAGTGTGATAAAAGTCAAGAGATCACTTGTCAAAATCAAGTATGTTCAATCTTGAATGAATGTAATTGATTTTGGGATGATTCAACTTTTAGTGAATAATCTTTGAATATGTATTGAATAATGTTTGTATAATCTATATCATATCAATTGTTATAAAAAAGGGATGTTTTTATCCTGATTCTATCCAAATGTATTCAAATTAGGACTTTTATCTATGAAAGATTCAAATCAAAAAAAAGTGCTTGTCTCGATTCAAGCTGTCTGTCTTTTATTCACGATGTTTGCTTGTCAAGAGTCGGAAAACAATATCACTTTTACTGGATTGCCTTCTAATATCAGTGAAAAAACCATTGTGTCACAAGCTACCCAAGCCAGTGGTTTAGATCCCTATGAGCTTTGCCAAAAGATGACATATCGATTTACAGATCTTTTTTTTAGTGAAAAAGGTCAACTCTTAACTTGTGGTATTTCTGCATTGTCTAGTTCTTATTTCGGACCTAATGACATCTCTATATCAACTTGTAATGAGGTTTATCAAGGTTGTATGTCTAGTTATTCAGCAACAGTTACTTGTTCAACTGAGAACATCGATGAAATTGCTCGCTGTCAAGTATCTATGGGTGTCTGGCGTGATTGTATTGATCAACAAATGGATATATTTGAAAAATTAAGTAAGCTCAAATTTTCTTGTACAGATTTAAATAATTACTATACAGCTGTAGATCGAATCCTTTCGACTTCCAATGTTCAGGCGTGTCAAGAAATAGAGAATAAATGTCCTAATCTTGTTTCTTCTGATTCAAATAATGATTATAGCGGTAGCGATGATAATGATGATTATAACGATGGATCTAATCAAAATTACAATGAAGATGATTTTGGGGGATTTGAAGATGATTTTGAAGATGATTTTGATTTTGGGTTTTAATCATATAAAGGCATAAAGCCTTCAGATACATATTGTGAATTGCCATAACTTTGAGACAAATTAAGTCTTAAATAGCCTTTTTCAGCCCTACGCATCGCAAAACTAGATGAAAGATTAAAGAGTCTTGCATGTTCTATGGTATACCCCCCAGGTGAAGGTTCATGTCCATAAACCACAACATCATGTTTAGATTTCGCAAAACCATTGAGGTTCTTGAGAAAAGTGCTGACATGTTCAATAGGAGAATTTCTTCTCCACAAGAGTTCACCTAGCAAAGCTTTCCCGCCCTTTGCCCATTCATAAGCATTGTAAACCACCAAAGACTCATTTTCCAAATGTTCCAGGTCAAAAAAGATCGGTGGGGGTGCACCATGGGTGAAAGCGACACCACATTCACTTCCTACCATCCAAGGCCAATTTTGAAGCCAATGATAAAGTTCGATTTTCTCATTGAAATTCAATTGATTTTCAAAGCTATCCGCTTCATCTGGTGTAAATTTAGCAACTTTGGGTCCCCCAACATGGGCATGTTCATGGTTACCCAGAATCGCCATTACCCTTTGGGGATGTTTAAGGGTTAATGCTTTAAGGGCTCTATACACACCAGCAGATTGGTCATAATAATAATCACCAAGCATATCTGCATAGGGGGTCCATTGTTCTTTTGTGAGGTAAGGCCCATGAAATAGGTCTCCCAAGAAGAGCAGGCATGCATCCTTCTCTTGTTCAAAAATATCGATTACTCTTAAGAAGTCGCCTAGGTTTCCATGGATATCACTGACAACAATCAATGTGCCAGCGCCTTTGACCCAAGCAACTCTGCCTTGATGTTCAAAATGTGCCATCTCACTCCTATGCTTGAGGGCTCTTATTCTTGTAGCATAAAAATTTAATTTAGAGAATAAAATCATCATATTCCACAAATTTGCTTAAGTATCTTTGCTTTATTTTTCAATCCTATTAAAACGATTTCAAGCTTTTAGCCTTTTTTAAGAGAAAATCGGTAAATCTAAGTTTTTTTTAATGCAAAGGAAATTTGAAATGCTAGAGCAAAAATTATTGACCGTAGTCCCTATCGCTCCGCCTCCAGAACAACAAATCGCTTCAAGAAGGGCATATCATTATCCTGAGCAACAGCCGTTAGATCGTTATGCTTTGCCCAAAGAATTACATTCACCTTCCCCTATTGCTTATCGAAACCGAATCTCTTTAACAGAAGAAGAAGCAAAGTGGGCTATGCCTTTGCTCAGCATTACACCACCTCAAGCTTTTGTAGAAGGACCAAGTATCATTGAGCAAGAATTATTTGAAGAATCATCATTAGGGATCTTATCAAGCAGGCAATCTACGAATTATCTAGGGCAAAAACAAAGAACTTTTGGTCCCAAGGAAAGCCAAAAAATCTATGATATTCTCTCTCAAATGAAAGGGCATCTCAATGCACCTTTGAGTGGGAGTGCTTATACCCATATTATCTTGTCTAAACCTTATCGCACGCCGTTTACGATGTTACTGACACTTGCTGGACATAAGCCTTTGTTGAGTTTACTCACTGTGCCTTGGCGTATCATCAGTAAGAAATTTTTTAAAGCTGTGGATATTCCTACCATTGGTTATCTTCAAGATTTGCATTTGGGGATTTTGGCGGATGGTTTGGAACGCGCTGTGGTGGTGAGTTCTGCTGGCAAAAGGAAAGCTTTGGTACATAGTCATGCTTTTTGTGGGCAGTTGAGAGAAGAGAATCGCAAACAAATCGCTGAATTAACAAAGTTATGTGATTTGAGTAGCAAAGAGAAGTCGGAAGATTGGGAAGTCTCTATGGTGGTTCAAGTGGGTTATGTAGATCAAAAGGAACATGTGGATTTGGGGGGATTACATCGTAAGATTGCTGCGAATATGCTTGCATTTAGAAGCGAAAGAATACAACCCGGTGTCAATCATGAACCTAAAGCACCAGCTCAATATCATCAACGACAGGAAATGGATGTGCCTGAAGAATTAACTGTGATGGCGGGAAGAGCTGGGTATAATGCGTTTTGCCGTTGGACCAATACGGATCGTGAAAGAGCCAAAGATTTACTTTTACTTGATCGCGTGGATGTATTGACCAGTAATGGTAAGGAAAGATTAAGAAAGATTAGACGAACACTTGGAGAAGCTACTGATTGTTTGATTCGGGATTTGCCCCTTTGGGTTGATTTGCCTGCTGCTCGGGCTTTTAGTAAGAATGCTGCTCGTGGGCGAAAAGCGTTTGCACTCACTGGTCAAAGGATCTATATCACTGGGTTATCTCAGCCAGAATTAGAGAAAGAAAAGATTGAGTGGTCTATTGCTGTTCGAGCTTGCGGGGCTGCAACTGCTAGAGCATCTTTGTATGCTGAGTTTATGGGATGCGTGAATATTCCTGAAGGCGCAGATTTATTGGCTGGGACTTGTATTATGGCTGGTCCTGTGAATCAAAATGATATAGGGAAAACCTATTATGGACATCCAGATCTCTTGGATGAAACCATGTCAAATCGCCATCCTACTTCTCTTTTGGTTTGGACATTAAAGGCAAAAACCATTGCTGATCCTATTGGGAATGAAGAACAATTGATGAATGTGAAGAAAAAAGGTGCTTTGGTTGATCTGCGTTCTGGTCCTCATCAATTGGTGAGCGTTTATCAAGGACAAGGGTTTAAGGCGATGCGTGTGGCGAAGCAAGGGGAGAAGATGGTTTATAATGAAGAAAGAGCGTTTGCTGATTTTGCTGATTTTGTGACATCTCCTGATGGGACGGAGATTTTATATAATGCTGGTCACGCTTGGGATGCTGGGTTGAGCCAGATGAAATTGTGGTAATTTTATTATTAATCAATTAATTTTTTAAAAATAAATTGACAATTTAATTATATCCTATTTAATTAAACTACTTGTTTAAATTCAAGCCAAAATATCCAACATTACTCACAAAATTAAGGAATAAAAATGTTAGATAAAAAACCAGACGATACCAGTGCTTATCAAAAAGATTATAATGAAGATTCTTTTTGGGAAAAAGTCAAAACTTATGCAAAGAAAATTGGGTCTGATTCTCTTTACTATGTGTTGATTTTATATTATGTTATGATTGATCCATTAACACCTACTCAACAAAAAATATTGATTATAGGTGCATTAGGTTATTTTATATTCCCCGTTGATTTAATTCCAGATGCGATCATGGGTATAGGTTTTACGGATGATCTCTATGCTATTAAAAAAGTATATGATTTAGTTAAACCTTTGGTTACACCAGAGCATGAAAAAGCTGCAAAAGAACAACTTGAAAAGTGGTTTGGACCATCTGATCGTTCATAATATAAAATCATTAGTATTTTTTTATTTTTTAGGCATAAATTGCCCCAAAGAAGCAAATCCCCCCCCATGGAATGACCCCTTCCCCTCTTGATGCCCATCATTCCTCTTCCCTTGATCCCGATTGCGTTGTTGTTTATCCTGTTGATTCCCCCCCCCACCTTCTCGCTTCAAAGATAAAGCAATTCTGCCCTTTTGTAGATCCACAGAGAGCACCCTAGCTTCTACTTGTTGTCCGACACTGACCACTTCATAAGGATTACTAATAAACCGATCCGCTAATTCAGAGACATGGATCATACCATCTTGCTTTAAACCTATATCCACAAAAGCCCCAAAATCCACAACATTCTTAATCTTACCTTGAAGTTTTTGACCCACAACCAAATCTTCAATCTTGATTTGTCCGCTCTTTAAAATCGGTGGTGGTAATTCTTCTCTAGGATCTCTACCGGGTTTGGTTAAAGAATCCAATACATCTGTAATGGTGTATAAACCCAAAGCGTATTCCTTGCTCAATGATTGTGAGATTTTCTTTAAATCCTCTAGCTTTGCTTTTAAATGCGCACCGATATTTTCCCCAGCTTTGGCTAAAAGCGCTTTAACAAATTCATAGCGTTCAGGGTGAACAGCCGTATTATCCAAAGGTTCATCCCCATTTCTGATCTTCAAGAACCCAGCGCATTGTTCAAAAGTCTTAGGTCCCAAGCCCCTTACCTTTAACAACTCAGCCCTACTCTTAAAAGGCCCAAATGCACTGCGATGTGCCACAATGCTTTTGGCAACCTTATTCCCCACACCAGCAACATATTTAAGCAAATGCGCAGACGCTGTATTCACATCAACCCCTACCCCACTCACCACATCTTCTACCACACCATCCAAAGATTGTTCTAATTCAGTTTGAGGTAAATCATGTTGATACATCCCTACCCCAATGCCCTTAGGATCGATTTTAACGAGTTCTGCAAGTGGGTCTTGGAATCTTCTACCAATGCTCACTGCCCCCCTAAAACTCACATCTAAATCTGGAAATTCATCGATTGCCACTTCAGATGCTGAATAGATACTTGCACCAGCTTCATCAACAACAGCATATTTGACACCCAAATTCACCAAATCAATCGCTGCACACACAACAGTTTGAGCTTCTGTGGTCCCAGTGCCATTACCTACTGCTGCCACTTCGATGTTGTATTGTTTATAGATTTGAGCGACTTGTCGAATCGCATCATCTTTTCGCAGATCATGGGAATAAAAAACAAAAGTATGCAATAGATCCCCTTGAGCATTGAGCACAGCGCATTTACAACCTGTTCTTAACCCTGGATCTACGCCAAGTACGATTTTACCTGGATATGGGGCTTGTAGGAGTAAGCCTTTGAGATTGATGGAGAAACTGACAATGGCTTGTTGATCAGCTTTCTCTAAACGATCGATCCAAAGGTGATGTGAAAGGCTTGGGAAGAGTAAACGATCAAAGGCATCTGTGACAATCAAATCTAGGTGTTGTTTTTGTTCTTGGCTGGGTTGATACACAGTAAACAATGCTTTGCTTCTCAACAAAAGCCTATCGATAATGGTTCGTTCTGCAATTTCCAACTTGAGTCCCAATACTTTATCGATAATCCCGCGTCTGATGGCAAGGGCTTGATGGTCTTTGAGTTTATTGAGCACTGTATTAAATTCAAAATAAAGCTCATACACCTCATAATTCTCAACATCTTCTGCATTCTTCTTCTTGGTGGTTGTCACAAGCAAATGATCATTGAGATAAGACAAGAGTAGATCTCTGCTTTCGAGATCTTGAGATACTTTTTCGGCAAGAATATCCCTAGCACCTTGGTAAACAGCAGAAAGATCTGGGTATTGATCATTGATCAAGTTTTGAGCCAAGTGATTCAACTCAGATTCTTGTTGATTCAAGAGCAGCAAAGACAAGGGTTCAAGACCAGCATCCATGGCTTTTTGGTATCTGCTTTGTCTTTTGGGCTTAAATGGCTCATAAATACTATCTAATTCACTGAGTTTCTCGGCTTTTAATAAAGCATTTTTTAATTCTTCAGTCAATACACCCAAACCCATCAAAGATTCTAGGATTCTCTCTCTTTTGGCATATACTTGGGTAAAGCGTTCAAAAGAATCACTGACTGTTCTTAATTGGGTTTCATCGAGATTCCCTGTGATGTCTTTTCTATATCTCGCAATAAAAGGCACAGTATTGCCATCTTGAAATAAGGCAATGGTATTGAGAACATAGTTGAGCGGATGAGAGATTTCTTGGGCGATTTTTTGGGCAATTTCTTTTGCATTTTCGCCCATAGCATCGATCTTATCCTTGAGAGAACTACCTTCGCTTGGGGCTTGTAATTGTACAAATGCCATAGTTGATTCCTTTGTTTTATTTCACTGGGATGAGATGTTGATCTTCTATCATTCTTTTCTTGGCTTTTTCCATGATTTTATATTCATCTTCTACAAATCCTCTTTGATTCATGGGATAAGCGCGTTCTTTTTTATTCATAATGCTTTGTTCATATTCACTATGAGGTAAATCAAAATAATGCCCAAGTTCATGGGCTAAAACCAAATGGCTGGCAATTTTGGAGAGGATAATCCATCGGCTTTTTTGTTTATTCTTTGGGTTTCGCCAATGCACGCCCCTGATCTCTTCACCTTTAATATCGATATCAGCTAATTTACTGACGATAAAAAGATCGATTAAACCGCTTGTTAATCGATCTTTGCCTAGTTTTGTTCTTTGATTTGCTGTTTCTAAAACATTGTATTGATCAGATAATGCCACAATATCATCTAATTCAAAACAAACCTTGATCTTTGCAAATAAACGATTGCTTTGTTTGATCTGCTCATGGATCCATGTTGCATTTTGAATCGCTTGATCATCAATCAAAGGGATATGGATTTTAACCTTGATTTGATCGAATTGATCATTGTCACATGAAGCATGAATGCTTTGGTATTGACGCTTGAGTTCTTTGATGACATTTGTTTGATCTTGGGCATAAACAGTCATAGATACTAAACTGAATCCCAAACAAAGGATGAGATTAGGGTTGAACTTCAACAATTTCTTTGCCCAGTGTGCGATAGTTTTGATCAACATATCTCAAAGCATCAATGATCGCCCCTTGATAATCCCTACCCCCAGCACGCCCATTTCGATTGCCAACATGTCGGCTATAAAAACTCCCAACCACACATTCCCCTTCATCATCTTCATCAGCCAACACACATCCAGGATCAGCCAAATCAGTATCCCCATCTTCATCATTATCTACCCCATCATTACACATCCTAAGGTCTTCACTTGATTCACTTTGTCGATTAGGATCATTGCCACATTCAGGGTCTCCATTGGCATCGATCAAACCATCACCATCATTATCTACCCCATCATTGCATTGTCTTTTGCTATTTTTACCACAAGAACCATCAGGGTAGATGAAAATGGTTTTATCCCAAACACCAGACTTCATAAAACCAGTGTATAAGGCAGAAGATGCAGGTAAATCATCTACACTTTGACCATAACCATGTAAAAATAAAACCACTGGATAACGCATTTCTGCATTTTCAGGGAGATCGTACCCCGGTGGTAAAACGATTTCGATCTTATAGGTGCCTTTAAATGCCTCAGATGGCACAGTAACTGCCACTCTTCTGGGAATACTGGTATTTGGTGTTCTGTCATCACTATCCCAGAGATTATGTTGCCAATGGAAATAACTCATAAAACGATTTAAAGTATCAGAGGCTGTGCCAATATGCCCACCATCGCCATCCAAAATCTCTTGTTCATTTGCATTTTCATTGCCATAGAAGAGCATTAAACTCTCATTTCGATCTGTAAATAACTTCCTATTTTGTAAGCTAGGCACAAAAACCCCCGGTCCAGTATGACCCAAAGCTTTGAAATCTCTGTATACTCTTAGATTTTTGCCCAAAGCATGAAGTTGTCCTACAAAATGAAGTCCAGCGATCCCAAAGTTAAAAATATCTCTAATCCCGCCATCAACCCAAAAATCAATGGATTTCCTTTGGGCAAAACTCTGTTTTTTCAGCAAATCCAAAGGTTGATCATTGAGCATATTCTCGTAGTTAGGATTGAGATTAAAAATCCCATCACCTTCGCCCCAATCATAGCCCCCATCTTCGATTTGTGCCGTCCCTAACACCCCATCTAATCCATAATCCCTAAAGCTTTCACCATTGATCAAAGTTAAATAATCTGGAGCAAAAGGAAGGTTGGCAAGTTTAGAGATTTGGGTATTGATTTGTTCTTGTCTCTCTTTGATTTGCATACAAAAAACAGGGGATTCAAAGCTAAAATTATTCTCTGTGCCAAAAGGATTTAAATACCAATCAAAATCATCAAAATGAGGGTCAGGGTTAGAGATAGGATCAAAACCTGGTTCTTGCTCATTCTTCAAACCATCACAACCAAAATCATCAAAGGGCTCAAAGAAATTCCTAATAATCGGTTCATTCTCATCTCTGCGACCATTCAAGTTAATATCCACAGCCAGTAGCGTATCCACAGGGGTCAAATGTTCTTTGCTTTGATCAAAAACGCCTTTAGGCTCACCATCTTCTTCATCACAAAAAGGAATCACGGGCAACATCCCATCAGGATTGAATTCATCATCATAGAATTGATAAAGCGCAATGGCTGGATCGATTTGTAGATCAGGGGGCGTACAACGATCACCCCGACATTCCCAACGACATCGGCTTCTAGAACCTTCTAAGAGTAGATTTAAATCCAAAGGATTACCAGTATAAGGAGATAATGGGTGATATAAGGTTGGGTTGCCATAAGCAAAGCCCAAATCTTTAAAGAGTTTCACATATTCACTCCTATGAAAATCCCCACCATTGGGTGAATAGTAAAATGCATTATATACAGATGGATGCTCGAATTCTTCTAGTTTGGCTTGGGGCTCACAAAATTCACCGAGTTGAGGGGAAGCACAAAAACCGCCAAGCGCCCGTTGATAGATATAAGAACTAAGAAAACGCCAATCAATCGCACCACCTAAAGCACCTACATAGTCAAATTCCCCAAAATATTTGCTAGCAATCACAGCACTTGCCCCAGCCCCCATACTGATCCCAGCGATTGATTTATAGCTTCTTTGTCGGGTTTGAGTTGATAGATCTTCAGGGGCATAGGCGAGTTGAAAATCCCCAAAAACTTCAGATTCATAGCTGATCAAACCATTGATGAGATCAAAACTAGGGTTAAACATCACAGTAGAAATCAACTTATTTCGATAAACACTCAATAATCTCACATGTTTCCCTTTGAGATTGATGGGTGATGCTTTGGCTGAATAACTATGGGTGATTTTTAATTTATGTTTGAGTTTTAATAAGGGTTGACTGCTTTGTAGTTTCAGGATGGGTGAAAGCTTTTGAATGGGGATATGGAAATTACTGCTTCTGCTGGCTTGATCCAAATGTTCAACCATTAAATTCTCTGCTAAATTATCCAAAGAACAAGAGATTTTTAATTCAATGTTTTGATCCAAAAATTGATTAGGAATCAAAATCTCACTGTCGATCAAAGCGCCATTTTCGATCTTAATCAGATGTTCTTGATTGAGGTTAAGTGTGAGTTGTTGTTCAGCGTCACAAGGGAGATCACGAATCACACGATCATCTGTGATATTTTGATCCAACATCATATCACTCACAAGCATATCATTGATCTCTTGATCGTTTTGCACTTTCATATCTAACGATTGATCAAGTGGTAGCATTGAGTTTTGATCCATAGATACCATTTGATCCATAGATACAGTGTTTTGATCGATGATTGTCTGCTTGATGGGTTGATCATCATCACAAGCGACACATACGAAAAATAGATATAATGCCAGTACTTTGTTATTATTTTGCATATATAATCTCACAAGAATCCGTTTGAATGAAATCTTGTATCACAAGAAGCGATCATAATTAAAGAGATATTTAGTGATTTGCTTGATAACTTTGAGCTAATAAAATACCCGCTGTCACAGATACATTTAATGATTCCATTTGACCAGATCCAGGGATTGCGCAAATCACATCGCAAACAGCTTTCACTTGGGGAGAAAGTCCAAATTGTTCACTACCAAGTACCCAACAAATCGGTGCTTTTGCATCTAGCTTAAATGCATTGTTTTTTTCATGTTGATCTGCACCAACAATGTAGACTCCAGCGCGTTTAAGCGCTCTTAGGGTTTCGATTAAGTCGGGTGTAGCAACAAGTGAGAGTTGTTCAAAAGCACCTTGGGCTACTCTCATGGCAGCACCGCTTAAAAAAGCACGATTGGCTTGCCAAATCAAACCACTCGCTCCAAACCAAGAGATACTTCTTGCGATTGCACCAAGATTATGATCATTTTCTACATCATCCAAAGCAACCCAAGTACCACTTGGATGTGTTTCTATGGATTGTTCAATGGTACTTGTTTCTAATGGTTCTGTAACGACGACAATACCTTCATGGTGATCACTATGACAAATTCTATATAATTCTTCATCTGAAACTTGACGATAAGGCTTACGCTGTTGAGCTGCTGCTTTAAAAATAGGAGCAAGCATTGCCAAATATTGGTTGCTATAAAAAACACGAATGATTTGGTTGGGACGATGTTCTGCGACGGCTAAAGAGGCTCTTCTGCCATAAACAATGGCTTCTCTACGATTCATAACATACCTTTGGATGGTTTAAGGGGAGGTAATAACAGGTGAACCTTTGGTAAAAAGGCAGGAGGTATTAGGGTTTTTACTGCGTGATAGGCTTCGTGTAAATTCACTTTCATGGAAAAATGCTTGAGAACAATCGCTTTGCATTCAATAAAGCGATCGCCTTCTCTTAAAATCTCAGCGATTTCACTCAAATGAGTATGCCCTCTTTTTCGTGCCAAAGATTCTTCGCCTTCTCCAATAAAGGTAGATTCTAGCACCAAAATAGGACTTTTCCAAATATGCTCTTCTTTGCGAAGACTTTGAGCAGTACAATCTCCAATAAAAGTGATTTTGGGGGTATGAAGTGGCATTTGTATTTCTACACCTTGTTTTTTTAATTCAGCAAGGACTCTACCTTCATATCCCATAAATTCGGGCTTTAGTTTTAAGCGATAGTCATTAATTGTGTATCCCATAGATGGTACTGTGTGATCCACATGAAATGCCGTAACACTCAGATTTTTTCGATGTTCTAGAACCACAGGGGCTGCATTTGCTGTCAAGCCATAGAGATGAGGTAATTGAATCTCTTTATTCTTGACACCTTCAAATACAGCACTTGCTCTAATCCATTGCTTGGCAGGTTCAAGTAATGCTTCTGGCAAATAATAGGTAGGTTCTTTTTCTATCCCTAACATGTGCCGAATCGCATGATGTCGCATCAAACAACGGGAGTGATCACCGTGAGCGTGTGTTAAAAATACATGGTTCAAAGGAACAACCTCTATTGGGCACTCCCCCATATCAAAACAAAGATCCAGTTGAGGTAAGGAAAACCAAGTGGCTAAACCAGAAATAGAAAAGCCCCTCATGATTTCATTCTCAGCCTTGATTTCTATGCCTTCTAATGCGTTGAAAATAGACATGCAGTGGAGTTATCCTTTAAATACTTGATCCTTTAAAAATCAAAACAAATTAACAATGCTTAGACAAAACATATTATCTCAATTATGCATTTTTGCAAGAAAAACAAGCTAATTTTTAGAATAGTTCTACTTATTGTTTAATATCAAAAGTAAATGTCTTAAAGATCAATAAAATCAAGGAAATTGCTTAGTTAATGGTATATCCCCCATAGCAATTGAGAATAAAGATTACAGAGTGCATGAAAAATCGCTACAGGTACAACACTGACATACGCTCTTCTCATCCAACCAAATAATAAACTAGGGAAAAAAACACTGAGTCTTGAGAGATGATGAATGGTGGCGAGATGGGCAAAAGCGAATAAGATACTACAAATCAAAGCGCTTATGAGATTAAAGGAAACACCCAAGATTTTACTGTCTTGACCGATTAATCGATCCAATTTAGATTGAAGATAACCACGATAAAAAATCTCTTCTGGAAAAGCAACCAAGAAGAGTTGGATGAGTAGGATTTGCCAAAGCCAATGCAATGATTTTTTTTCTTCGATATGGGCGTCACTTGATTTCTTGAGTGCCCCAGTTTCTATTCTGCCCGCTTCTACTGATTTTTGATCGATTTTCATCTGTAGATCCAGATGATTTGCCGTATATTTAAAGCTGATTTTTTGATGTCTCTTGGGGGCAATGCCAATGGTTTTGGCTTGAATTTGCACACCTAGTGCTGTTTTTTTCATATCAACTTTTTGGGATGAATATCTGAGTTTAATATCGTTTTTATCGATATTCGCAAATTCAAAACTGATCGATTTCTCATTCTCTTTGAGTTTCCATACGATATCGAGTTGATCTTGTATGGCATAGACCAAGATATCCCCTTGATTGACATGAATATCGATGGGTTCATCTCTCAAATCTTCAGACCATCTTGTCAAAGATTGCCAAGTCCATTTTGCCTTGATATTTTGGTAAGACATCACAGCATGATAAGCAAGTCCATAGATCGGGAAAACAATCAAAGAAATCAAGAGTGCCTTCTTCATCGCATCTTTGTAACCCAAGGGATGCCCAAAGCCACCTTCATATAAACCATATTGATCCAAAGGCTCTTGATGATAGCTTAGATATTCTATGGGGAGATAGATAAAAGATAATGATACGATTAATAGCGCGATGCCACCGAATAAACCATCAAAAATACCAGATGATACAGTGATCAAAAGCATGAGACCATAAATACTAAAAAGTTCTAACCATGGTCTTTGTTTTAGGAAGATTAGAATATTCAATTGATTTAAAGTTCGATAATATCTGATTCTCTGGCTGCAAAACTTTGAGCAAAAAGCTTCTTAGCTTCTGCTTCGATTTCATTCACAGCTTCATCAGTTCGATTGGGATCATGGTGAAATAATGCCAAAGATTTAGCATTGGATTTAATCGCCAAATCTACAGCTTCAGTCCACATACAATGCCCCCAACCTTTGCGTGAAGGTCCTTTTTTACCCAAATATTCATCTTCAAGGTATTGGGCATCATGTATGATTAAATCACAATCTTTGGCAAGTTCTATGAGTTTAGGATCAATTTCAACACCACCATGTTCCACATCTGTGGCAAATAAGACTTTCTTGCCCCCAGCTTCAACCAAATAAACCACAACACCATCTGGGTGTTTTTGATCTATGGCTGATATGGCAAATGGTCCGATTTGTAGCTGACCTTCTGTGGGATAATCTTCATACGCTTTAATGCCTTGTAAGACAGATAAAGGGATAGGAAAAGTGGGTGGGGTCATTTGTAATGAAAGAATTTCTTTAAAATGCCATCCAGCTCTTGAAACACCAACGATTTTAATATTAGATGCTGGATGAAAAGCTGGAGAAAAAAATGGTAAGCCTTGAATATGATCCCAGTGGACGTGAGTGAATAAAATGGTAGCATCTAAAGGAGTTCCTTTTAAACTATCGCCAAGTCGCTTTAAACCCGTTCCCCCATCGATAATCAATCGATGTCCATCATGTTCAATCTCAATACAAGTTGTATGCCCACCCGTTTTGATGAAGTTTTCTCCGCTCACGGCGATACTGCCTCTTACTCCCCAGAAAGTCACTCGCATATAAGCTCCTACCATTGGATGGCATGATGATGTAGATTTTTTGGATATCCCTGATTAGACTTAGAGATCAAAAACATGTTACTGCTTTTTTATCAAAGATTTCAAAACAAATACTGGCTGATTCAAGCTATTTTCATAATAAGCATCTATCC
>JACCDO012361724.1_pt1 | contig 27912 bp, 25 predicted proteins | sample 7446101 | NCBI WGS metagenome assembly JACCDO01 (sample SAMN15323440, study PRJNA562643) | freshwater metagenome | isolation source: river surface water | place: USA:Blue River Watershed | collected 2017-08-16
ACTTGCTGATGTATCTAGTGATGTGATACTTGTTGCCGGAGTACTTGTAGTTACAGCGTTACCACTAGTTTCATCATAAATAACATTTTTAAGAGCACCAACTGCTCCACTTGTTAAAGCAGTTATACTATTACCAGAACTATCAGTTATACTTACATTTGATATAGAAAAACTCCCACTCGCAATATTAACATCTAATGCTCCTGATGTACTAGTAAGATTATTTCCAGCACTATCTTTTATATTAACATCTGATATAGCAATAGTACCATTTGTAATATTAACATCTAAAGCTTGTTTAGTTAATACAGTCGTAGAAGTTATATTTGTTCCTGATCCATCTTGAACCTTTGCATATGTAAATACCGATCCTCCTAAACTATTAATTGGATTACCTAAACTATCTTTTATATTAGCACCAGATATATTACCATCTATTATATTTACATCTAATGCATTACTTGTACTGGTAATAATATTACCATTACCATCTTGTAATTTTGCATCAGCAATAATATTTCCTCCAGTAATATTTATATTACCATCAATAACATTAACATCGAGTCCTTGTTGTAATCCTACAGCTGTTGATGTTATGTTTGTTCCTATTCCATCTTGTGTTTGCGAGTGTATATTAAGTTGTCCATTTATATCACTATCTACATAGTGCCATGTACTACCATCAGATGATGCAAATATATGATTATCTAAACTTGAATTACCAATATTTATTGTTTGATTACTAATATCTACTACTTGACCGCTAATATCAACTGTTTGGTTACTAATATCAACTGTTTGATTACTAATATCAACTATTTGATTACTAATATCAACTGTTTGATTACTAATATCAACTACTTGACCATTTATATTTACTACTTGATTACTAATATCAACACTATCAGTAGCTTTATTTAAATGTGGCATAGAACTGATAACTATAGGAGGCATAGTATCCGGATTTAAACTGACTACTGGAGATGTTGGTAAAATAAAAGTAAATAATTTTAACTTATTTTGTTTATATGGTGATAAATTACGAAATCTAACTCTAAAATTTTCAGCCTTAATAGTAACAAGTAATATTTTTGATGTATTTGGTACAATATCAAATGTTTCTACAAATGCATATGGTTCCTCAATAATATTTGTAAAATCAATAGATACTCTTCCAATAACATCAGATTTTACAGAAATTAATAAACCGGCACCATTACCTACTTTTTGTGGTTGGGGACGAAATTCTTGGTTGGGGTTTAAACCACCTAATCTATTTCTCGATCCATAAATAAAACTATCACTGTCATATTTGCTATATGTGGCTTGCATATATATATTATTATATTATAATAATAAATAACTAAATTAACATAAATAACTAAATTAACTAATCTGAATAAATTTAAAAATAAATAAAAGTTAACTAAAAAATAAATAATAATTTTAATTAATAATATTTTTTAATATAGGTAAAGCATATTCTTCTAATTCTTTGTATTTATTATTATAATCTGTACTTTCAATAGTTGAGTTATCATTTTCAAGCCAATCTTCATATTCCATAATTTTAACATACACTTCTTTATATGTTTCACCTAGTTTAATCTTATATTCAGCTGTTTCTATAGTTCTTTTAAGTGATGATATATAATTATCTAAACTATTACGAGATTCTATCTTTTCTTTAATTTTTTTATCATGATCTGCATATTTTTGGGCATCATTAATCATAGTATCTATTTGTGATCTATCTAATCGGTCTCTCTTGTTTTCTATAATGATCTTGTTTTCTTTTCCAGTTGATTCTTCAATAGCTTTTACACTCATTATACCATTTGCATCAACCATAAAAGTTACTTTGATACGTGGCATACCTTTGGGTAGTGGTGGTAAGCCAGTTAACTCAAACGTTCCGAGATGATTATTATCTTTTGTTAGTTCTCTTTCACCTTCAAATACTTTTATAGTAACTCCTGGTTGATTATCTGTAAAAGTAGAAAATGTTTCTTCTACTGAATAGGGTATAGTTTGGTTTCGTTTAATCATTTTTGACATTACTCCTCCGGCTGTTTCAATACCAAGTGATAATGGTGTAACATCGATTAAAATAATTTCTCCGTTAGATACTTGTTGATTAGATAATAGTGCAGCCTGTATAGTTGCTCCATATGCAACTGCTTCATCTGGATTAATATTTGATCGTACTTTTCCTGGAAATTTATGTTCAAGTAAATCACGAATTGCTGGTATACGTGTTGAACCACCAATTAAAACAACATCATCGATGTCTCTTTCTGAAAACTTTGCATCTAATAGAGCTTTCTTAACTGGAATAAGTGTATTTTCAAATGATTCTTTACAAATTTCTTCAAATGTATTTTTAGTAATTGATACATTAAGATCATCTCCATTACAAAAGTTATCGATCATGATATTTGCAACATTTGTATTTGATAATGTTTTTTTAGCATTTTCACAACCTGATTGTAGTTTTCTCATTGATTTTGCATTACTTTTTAATTTATAAAACTCTGATAGATTTTTATTGTATTTATCCGCTTTGGGTGATAGAGTTTTATCTTCTTGTAATACAAAATTATTAATTAATTTTAATTTATCTATACTATCAACTTTGTATAAATTGCATAATGTTTGTTTATCTTCATCTGATAATAATTTAGTTTTTAACATATTTTTTTCTACATAATTAAATAGAATATATTCTTTTAGTTTAATATCAAAATCTTCTCCACCAAGATGAGTATCTCCTGCTGTTGATTTAACTTCAAAGATACCGTTATCAAGAGTTAATACAGTTACATCAAATGTACCACCACCTAAATCATATACTAAGATATTTTTTGTTTTCGTTTCTTGTAAACCATAGGCAAGAGCAGCAGCAGTTGGTTCATTAATAATTCTAAGAACATCTAATCCAGCGATTCGTCCAGCATCTTTTGTTGCATTACGTTGAGCATCATTAAAATATGCTGGTACTGTAATAACTGCTTTAGTAATTGGTTTACCTACATATTTTTCAGCAAGATTTTTAATTTTTTCTAAAATCATTGCAGAAATTTGTTCTGGATAAAATTGTTTTGTTTCATCAAGATATTCTACTTGGATTACTGGTCTTGAATTACTATCTTTAATTATATCAAAAGTATAATGTTCTAAATCATTTTGAATAGTATCATCGTTGTATTTACGACCAATTAATCTTTTTGCATCATAAACTGTATTTTTAGGATTTTGACCAGCCATTGCTTTTGCTGTTTCACCTATATATCTTTCTTCACTCGTAAAAGATACATAACTTGGAAGAGTTCTGTTACCTTGTTCATTAGTAATAATTTCTACTTGTCCATTAATAAATACACCAAAACAACTATATGTAGTACCAAGATCAATACCAATTGCAATATCGTCTGTCATAATATTATATTTAATTTAAGCAAATAACATTTAAATATATTTTAATTTAACATAAAAATATTTTATTTATAATATATAATGAACTTTATAAATAATTATTCGAGTAAACCATTTAATTTTAATTTATCCCCACAATATAATTTATATAATATTAATACACAACCACAATTAGATCTAAGTATTGATATAGATGTTAATGATATAAATAAACAAGATAATATATCTAATAATAATATGGATAATCAAGAATTGCAACAAACAAAAACACAACCACGATCTATAAAAATAAATAAAAAATCACAAGAACAAGAAATTTTAAATTATTCTATATATGTCGAAAATAAATTATTAACAGGAACTTCACCTGATAATGCTATTAATATGATTTATCCAAAAAGAAATGATAAATGGGTCGATTCAAATATTATACATAGATGTCAATCGTGTGATACTACTTTTAGTTTTTTAACACGTAAACATCATTGTAGAGCATGTGGTGGAGTATTTTGTAGTTCATGTTGTTATAAATATGTTAATATACCTAAAAATATTATAACAATACCAGAAAAAGAACATAGTATAAAAGTAAGTATTAGTAGTTCATTGAGATGGTTATCTGGACAAAAATTAGAACTAATATGTAATCAATGTGATAAAAAAATAAATGATCTCAAAAATGTAGAATATTTAATTAAAGTATTTGAATATTTAGATTTAGATTCACTACATATTGTTAAGCTAGTATCATCCAATTTTAGAACTGCTGCAATCCATGTATTATCTAAATTTAGAGATATACAATATGGATCACATTTAAAATTATATAATAGTTGGGAAAAATATATATTATGGTCATCTCGTGAATATTTAGTATCACATAGTGTATGGTATACTAGTTTAATTAAAAGTGTAATACAGCAATTAATATATGATGTTAATATGGTATTAGATGAAGATAAAGATAATAATAATTATTATAAAATAAAATATATTGATAATTATTTACAAAATATTATAAATAATAACATTGATAAACAAAAAAGAACTTGTTTTGAAATAGTATGTTCAAGAAAATGTTCTAAATTTTTAGAATTTGATGATATTATAGAAATATTTGATTATATAAAGTTTTGTGTTATACAAAATGAATATTTATTAGATAATGTATATCTTAAAAATATAATTTTATCATTAACTAAAATTTTATTTAATATCAATAAAACACATGTATTTTTACCTATTATTTTTGATATATATAATTTTATATTTGAATATGAATCAATTAATTTAGATTCGCATTTTATTAATAATTTATTTGTATGTATACTAAATAATAAAATTAATCGAGATAATATTATAACAAATATATTATTAGAAAAAGGATTTATAGATCAAATAAATATAGATAATAATTCAAATAAATTTAATAAATTAATTATCAAATATATTGTTGTTAATTATAATTCTGAAATTCTAGTCAATGTATATAATCTAACACATTTTATAACATCTATATTAAACTATTCAATAAATACATTTGGTGTTAAAATAGATAATTTAATTGATCCAAGAAATAATATTGTATATCCATTTGATATTAATTATAAAATAACAAAAATTAATAATATAACAACTTTATCAAGTAATACTAAACCTATATTAGTTGATGTACAAATAATGGATAATAATACTAATACAAAAAATGTTAAATTTATTATTAAAAAAGATAAAACTTTAAGAAAAGAACAATTAATATCAAATTTAATTGATATTTTATTATTTAAATTAACTAATAATATTAATTGTGATACTTTGCCGACATATAGAATTATTATGATAAATAAAGATGTTGGTATTATAGAATATATTGATGATGCAGTAACTTTAAGATCTATCAATGAAAAAAATTATACACTACAGAATTATATATTAAATAAAAATATAAATAATACATTACATGTTATTAAAATGCGCTTTGTGCATAGTCTTGCTATATCAAGTGCAATAGCATATATTATAGGTATTGGTGATCGTCATTTAGATAATATTATGATAAATTCTCATGGTCAAATATTTCATATTGATTATGGATATATCATGGAAAACCCGATAACTATTTTTAATATGCCAGAAATAAAAGTTACAAATGATATTATAGATTTTCTTGGAGGTACAAATAGTACTTATTATGCTGAATTTAAAAGACTAATAGTTCAAATATATAACTTGTATAGAGCAAATAAAAATATATTATACATATTTTTTAAGTATATATGTGACAATAAATATTTAAATTGGGATATAGTTTCAAATAAATTAGATACAAAACTAATGATAGGTATGAAATGTAAAGATGTTGAAATAACTCTTATAAATGAAATAGAATCAAGCAATAGTTTAACAGAAAAATTTGTAGATATATGCCATACTTATAGGCACAAGTTATTTAGCTAATGCTTCACCATGATATTTTAAAAGATTTTTAACATATACAGGTAAATGATATCTCTTATTTCTGATAACTTGCATTAGTTTAATAATTTCATCTGATGCATCATTTAAAACATCAACAGCATTAAAGTAAGTTTGTCTGTATTTATCTATAGCATGAACTGTATTAATACTTTCATCTGATACTTTACTAATAATTTTTGTAAATGTTTTAAAATCACAATTATTATCTTCATCTAATTCAACTTGAATATCAAATTCTTCATCTAAAAAATCAATAAATTCATCTATAGTAAAATCTTCACCAGAATCTATATTTTGTGGTTTTAATTCATCAAAGAATGCAACAAAATTAAATTTACCATTCTTCTTATAATCGATTATTCTATTAAAATAATCAATTGTTAATTTAGTTGCTTTCTTTTTACTTTTATTACAATTCATATAATACAATACTTTACTTAATTCATATTTATTATTTGTTGCTGCACAAATATATTTCATAAGAGAATAAATTGTATGTTCAAAATATTCTGTATAATCATCTGTTTTCTCACTATATACACTATATTCATCTGTAGTTTGTTTTACAGATATTTCTTTATCTCCGTCTGAGAATCTATTGTGTTTTTTTTCAAAATATTCTAAAACAATCTCAAAAGAATCTTTAATTTGATCATAGGTCATATTATCAAGATTATTCTCATCTTGTATAAATGATTCGCCGTTTAATTTTCTAAGATTAATCAATACATCATGTTTATAAGTTGATTGTGTGTTTTTAATTTGTTTATCACACCAAGTATGTTTTTCATAAAAAATACCGATATCGGCATCTTTGTAATATTCTTTTAATTTTTGAACAATATAGAACAAATTCAATTTAAAAATATTTTCTTGACGAATATTATCACCATTATAAGTAATATAAGTGAATTTATAGTCATCTGTAATAGCAATATTATAATGTGTTACTTTTGCTTTATTGAAATTTTGTAAATAATACTCTAAAATTAATAAATCTTTTAGATTATAGATTTTAGTATTTTTATTATTCCAATATGATACACACATTTTAGATAATTTTTTCTTTTCAGTTTCAGCTAAATCGATCCATTTATCATTAATAATTTTAATATCGTCTTGTTTTGATAAAACAACTTTATTGTCTTTGAGTTGTTTTTTAAAGTCTTTCAGAGTTGGTACTTGGGAAAGTGTGCGCGCAGCGGTCTTGAGGGTTCGGAGAGCCATCTTGATATATGTAAAGGATAATTATATAGTAATATATAGGATTACATTAGGGTATTATAATTTTCATTTTTTTTATTATAGTAATATATATATATAATTTAACTAATATGAGTAATAGTGATAAATTAACTAATATATTTAATAAAGTTGAAGATATTATAGATACTAAAAATGGACATCTATTTGTATCTAATGAATTAGTTGCATCTCAGAAGACATTTAAAGATATTAAGACTTATGTAAAAGCTAATTATGATGCTCCTGAAAAAGATTTAAAAGGATATATAATTAGAGTAAAAATAGATAAAAATTATAAAACACCATTAAGTATAACATGTATGCAAGTGACTATAACACCAAAATTATTTATTAAATCCGAAGATGATGATGGTATACAAACATTTAATTATACACCTGATGAATTATTAAAGTACAAATTTAGTATGACTCATCTTAAGAAAATTATGAAAGCTATTAAGAATGATGCTGTTTCTTATAGAAAAACTAGTATACCAATAAGTGATATATTAAAATAAAAAATTGATTCGCTGAAAAACAAATTATAAATAATTTGTGATTTCAGCTTATATATTTTTATTTATTAGCAAAGCTAACAAATAAAAATTGATTCGTTTAAAATATCTAAAGATATTTTAAGCCTCATTAATTTTTATTTATGTGTAAATAAAAATTGATTCGCTTTAATTTCAGTTAAAGCTCATTAATTTTTATTAGATTCTCTATAGAGAATCTAATAAAAATTGATTATCTAACATATTATTAAATTAACTTATAATATAACTAAATTACTAACTAATAATTATATAACATGCAAGTCTTCGTAAAAACACTTACTGGCAAAAGCATCACCATCGATGTAGAACAAGGTGATAGCATTGATTCTATTAAACAAAAGGTTGCTGAAAAAGAAGCTATTCCAGCTGATCAACAACGTCTTATTTTTGGTGGAAAACAACTTGAAAATGATAAGACTGTTGCGGATTATAATATTCAAAATGATTCAACTATTCATCTTGTACTAACTCTCCGTGGTTAGTTTTTATTTATAAAAACTAAATAATTATAATTAATAATTTGTTAATTTTTTTTATAATATTAATTTAGCTATTAATATTCCTAATACTATGCCAAATATTAAATATATTGTTTTTGTATTTTTACAACAATGTTTTAAACAAGGTCCTTGACACTTCATATATTATATGTTTATTTAATAAAATATCTAAAAATATTTTAAGTTATTTTAAGCCTCATTAATTTTTGTAAGATTATCTAAAGAGAATCTAATAAAAATTGATTCGTTTAAAATATCTAAAGATATTTTAAGCCTCATTAATTTTTATTATAATGCTTGTAGCATTATAATAAAAATTGATTCCTAATAATCAAGTTAACTAATAACCAAGTTAATTAACTAATAATCGACTATGGAACACCAACCTGTATTAAATATTGGCATGATTGGCCATGTATCTGATGGTAAATCTACTATCACAAAAGCTCTTACAGGAGTTGCTACACAAAAGCATTCTTCTGAAAAACAAAAAAATATTACTATTCGTATTGGTTATGCAAATGCAAAAATTCTAAAATGTAATTCGTGTAAAGTACCAGAATGTTATTATTCTACTTGTTCTGAAAATTATGATAACAAATGTCCAAAATGTGAATCAGATGCTACTCTAATGAATCATGTTAGTTTTGTAGATTGTCCTGGTCATAATATGCTGTTAGCTACTATGTTAAATGGAACATCGGTTATGAATTATACTATTCTTGTTGAATCAGTTGCTAATCCAAATATTCCTGCACCACAAACTGTTGAACATTTTAATTGTGTCAAAAATATGAACATTCCTAATATTGCTACTATTATGAATAAAATAGATTTAGTTAATAAAGATCGATGCTCTGATCTATGTGAAAAACTACAAGATTATTTAAATGACAATATGTGTAAATCAAAATTAATTCCAATGAGTGCAACACATGAAATCAATCTAGATATTTTATGTATGTTACTTGCTCATCTACCAAAACCATCTCAACAACAAGAAATTTTAAAGATGCCAGTAATTCGATCATTTAATATTAATAAACCTGGTACTAAAATAGAAGATCTTCAAGGAGGTGTTATTGGTGGTAGTATTATTTCTGGATCTGTATCTGTTGGAGATGATATATTTCTAGTACCAGGACATGTTAAAAAAAATCCTGATACTAATGTGTATACTTATAAACCTCTAACATGTAAAGTACTTTCTATTAATTCAGAGAAAAATAATCTGGAAATTGCTGGATCTGGTGGTCTTATTGGTATTAAACTAGATATAGATCCTGGACTTACTTATGATGATAAACTTGTAGGTAATATTATGACAAATAAAATTACAGGATATGTTACTAATAACTTTGAAGCTTATATTAATTATATTGATAATAATAATATAGAAATTGGTAAAATCTATGTCTTTAATATTAATTCAAATAATATTAATGGTAAGATAACTTCTATAAATAATAATATTATTCGTATTGTTCTTGAACATCATCAATATATTGATAATAATGACATTATTACTATATCATATAATAACAATAGCTCAATTAATTTAATTGGTTATTGCAAGTTCTCTTTTGATTTAAAATGCAATAAGATTAATATTATTTAATATTTCTTTTTTAGTATCATTATAATCTGATGATTTTATTAATAATTTGTTTATAAAATCAATAAATATATTATTAAACTCTTTTAGTATATCTAAAAATAATATAACTCGAGTTGTTTTAGTATTATTCATAACATAGTGTGAATACATATCATCAAATATAATATCGTCACCTTCTTTCCATGAATATTTTTTATTATTTACTACTATAAAACATTTATTATAATTATCTGGATCAGTTATTAAAGCTAAATGATATCTTAATACACCATTGTATACACCATTATGTCTTGGTATTTGTTTTCCTGGTTCTAATATACTAAACATTGCTAAAGTACAACCAGGTATTTTAGATATTAAATTATATGTTTTTGGAAAATATGTAATATTATTAGTATAAGTACCAAATGTTTTTAGTATAATTACATACCATTTTTCATCGTTATTATCAAATATTGATTGTACTTTATCTATATCAGCATATCTAATTAATTTATGATTTTTACAATAATTAATATATTCATCTCTGATATTTTTATAATTTTTTCTTAATTTTTTACACCATTTAATATCTTTAGTTTTATAAAATACTTTATCTTCTAAATAAGGTTGATTTATTATATTTATTAAACTTATTATTTTATAACCATGAGTTTTTATAAATAATATTATTAAACATAATAATACTAATAAACTAATTATTATTATAATCATTTAAAATTATAATAAATTAAGAAAATAAGAAAATAAATTAAGCATTCGATTTTTTAATTATTTTTTGTGTTGTATCATTAAATTTTATATATTTTGTTAAGCTTTTGTTCATAAAATCAATAAATATATTATTAAACTCTTTTAGTATATCTAAAAATAATACAACTCTTGTTGTTTTAGTATTATTCATAACATAATGTGAATAATAATCATCAAAAATAACATCATCACCTTCTTTCCATGCATATTTTTTATTATCGACAACTATAAAACATTTATTATAATTATCTGGATCAGTTATTAAAGCTAAATGATATCTTAATACACCGTTATATACACCATTGTGTCTTGGTATTTGTTTTCCTGGTTCTAATATACTAAACATTGCAAATGTACAACCTGGTATCTGTGATATTAAATTATATGTTTGTGGAAAATAGTTAATATTTTTTGTATATACTGAAAATGCTTTTAAAACAATAATATACCATTTTTCTTTTGTATTATCTAAAATTGTAAGATTTGGTATTATTTCATCTAATCTAACTAATTCATGATTCTTACAGTAATTAATATATTCATCTCTGATATTTTTATAATTTTTTCTTAATTTTTTACACCATTTAATATTTTTAGTTTCATAAAATACTTTATCTTCTAAATAGGGTTTATTTATTATATTTATTAAATTGATTATTTTATAACCATTCGTTTTTATAAATAAAATAATAAAGCATAATATAATTAAAATAAATATTATTAAATATATTATTTTTTTATTCATATATTAATATCTAATATTTTTATAATATTATTAAACACAAGTCTCAAATTATTATTTTTTTTAATATAGTAATATATTAAATGAATATTTATTCTATATCAAAACGAGGTATTCGTGAACAAAATGAAGATGCTGAAACTATAATAGTTAATTCGGATAAAACAGAATCTTTGTGTGCAAAAATTAACATGTACGGTGTATATGACGGTCATGGTGGAAAATATATATCTAAATATTTATCCCAAAACTTACCTAAATATTTTTTAGGTTTAGATGTTAAATATCCTCTTAGTGGTAAATATATTCGTCAGGTATTTAAAGATGTTCAAAATACTTTAGAAAAACATCATGATGAACATGCGGAATATTGTGGATCTACTTGTCTATTAGCTGTTGATTATATTAACGATAAAAAAAGATATCTCGATATTATGAATCTAGGAGATAGTAGATGTGTTATATCTCGTAAAAATATAGCAAATGCTATAACAAAAGATCATAAACCTCATTGGCCTGATGAAAAAGACAGAATTACTAAAATGGGAGGAAAAATATATTATGATGGTGGTGATTGGAGAATTGGTGATTTATCTGTTAGTAGAGCATTTGGTGATCTAGATAATAAACCCTATATATCATGTGTTCCTGATATTTATAGATATAAAGTCAGTAAACATGATCAATTTATGATTATTGGATGTGATGGATTATGGGATGTTATAGATAATCAAGAAGCTGTTAACTTTGTAATATCACATTGTTATGATCAGAATGGTGATAGAATAAATAAAAAAACAAATATTGCTAGACAATTAGCTGATTTAGCTATTACTAATAAGAGCACTGATAATATCACTATTATTGTTGTTTTCTTTTGAGAAAAGAACTATAATAGTCTAAATAATTATTATCTTTTTAATTATTTTCACTATTATTGTTGTTTTCTTTTGAGAAAAGAACTATAATAGTCTAAATAATTAAAAAAATTTGAAATTTATAAGTGTCTATATATCTCTATATTTTTTGATTATGCAATCCCTTCTCTCGCTCCTCTCGCATTCGCACGAATGGCTCTCCCGATCCTTCGCCCCTGCGACTTCGAGTACTCTCTCTACCTTGCTCTCACCGCTCACCTCGGCATTGAAGTCATCAACGGTTTTGACCTCTCTCGCCTCAACGATCCCCAACTCCTCACCATCGTCTCTCGCCTTGCCAACAAGATTGACACGGCCTACAACTTTCTCTACGGTGGTTCTCCGACGTCGTACACGGCTGAAACTTGGCAAGCCCATTTTACCGACGACTTTTGGACCATCTTCTTCCTCCTCGGCACCCGCATTGCCGATCACCCCAAGTTCGTCCATCTTTCATGGCTCCTATCACGTTTCTGCAACCTTACTCCGTCTGGCCCGTCGAGCTACATCGAGTCTAAGGCTGCCATCACCATTCGCTACGGCGACGAGCCCTGGGCCGAGTGCACTATCCGTGACCGCCGCCACCAGCTCGTTCCTTTCCACGCCCTGGGCGACGAACAACAGAAAGACGACATCCCCACCAAGGCCTTCGCCGAGATCGTCGAGGAGTTTGGAGTTGCACACATTGCTGGTGTCTTCTTCACGCTCTTCCCGTGCACGATCAACCGCGACGCCTTCCCGCTCTAACTTTCTTTATCAGCCTGCCACGATCTTAAAAAAGAAAAATAATAAAATAATAAAAAAATTAATAGACTAATAAAAAATAGTAAACTTATAAAAAAATATTTATTTATTCATCATCATCTGATAATTCCATGATAATTAATTTGCTCTCTATTTCTTCTAATAAAGTTGGGATTTTAACTTGTTTTTCTTCTTCTACAGGTTCCCATTTTGAATTATCATTATTAAATTTACATTTAAATAGTGATGATTTTTTATTTTCAAATACTTTACGTAACATGTGTGATAATTGAATACCTCGAATATGTGCAATACCCATTGGTATTTTTTTAAGAACAGTTTTTTTATCTTTTATTTGTTTCTCTACACAATATACTTTGTAGACATCTGGATTATCTGATGGTTTTAAATCTAATACAGCATATACATCTTCATCACTTTCATTAATATATTTAACTTTTTTATCAGTATTTTCTAAGCGCTGATCTTGTTGCTGATATTGTTCTTGACGTCGATCTTGTTGTTGTTCTGATCTCTTATCTGGTTGAATGTCTTGTCGCTGATATTGTTCTTGACGTCGATCTTGATGTTGTTGATCTCGTTGCTTATCATGTTGAGTATCTTGTTTTTGTTCACCAGTATTAATATTAAAAATTAATTTAGTTTCTGATATCTCTGGATAAAAACAGATACCACGATATTTAAGATGTTTAACTTTTGGTAAAACATTATCAATAAAATGATTAAATTTATTTAATTCAAATAATTTATTAACTTCTAATTCAAGAGTATTACTTTGAATATCTTTATCATAGTTACTTTTAAGATATTCTACAAGCATCATAAGTTTAATATTTAGTTTATCTTTTGTTACATCTTTACCACAAAATTTATATACATCAGATATTACATAAACATCATCTGAATTATAACGCTTAATTAATATACCTTCAAAAATAGTACCATTATAAATTTGGTCATCTAAATTAATATTCACCATATTAATTTTAACCTTGGAAAAATCAACCTTAGAAAAATTATAACTTAATGTTTGACGGTCAACAGTAAATGAATAAAACTTATCAAGAATTTTTGTAAAAACTAATAAACAATTTGTTCCATAAAAATTTATAGAAGCATAATATTTATTTTTTAATATTTTTTGTAAATCACTTTCATAGTTAAGCATATCATAACGATATTTAGATATATCTGTTTCAGCATATATACGACCAATTAGTTGTTTAGTAAGTTTCTCATCGGGAGAATTATTAGAAGGTTTGCTAACAGATTGTTTATACATATTAATTGTAATAATAATTAATATATATATGTAAATCTATAAATCAATTTTGAATCAATTTTTATTTTATAATTTTATGAAAATTATAAAATAAAAATTAATGAGGCTTAAAATATCTTTAGATATTTTAAACGAATCAATTTTTATTAGATTCTCTTTAGATAATCTTACAAAAATTAATGAGGCTTAAAATATCTTTAGATATTTTAAACGAATCAATTTTTTATTGATTTCTTTAGAAATAGATAAAAAATTCATGAGTCAAAAAACGTAAATTATTTATAATTTGCTTTTTGCGTATCAATTTTTTATTATAATGCTTTGAGCATTATAATAAAAAATTCATGAAGCTTAAAATATACAAAGATATTTTAAACGAATCAATTTTTATGATAATGCTGGTACAACACTTACCCAAGAGCCACCTGAGAATACTTTATATGACGCATTATTTGTATTTAGAGGTCCTGTAGCCCAGTTAGTTCCATTTGTAGTACCAGCATCTTGAGTAATATAGGGATGAAAACCAGATTCTAAATTATAATAGTCAGAAACTTTTACAGGTATCGGTGTAAATTCAATAACAGCAGTTTGCCAGTTATTCCAATTTGAATTTGCTATCCACCATTTATTATTTCTAATACCAATAACTAATCCACCTTGTGAACTTATTATTCTACAATTCCATATATCAGATGAATATGTTTCATTATTAGCATTAACTATTGGTACTTTTGCATTACCAAGTAAAACAGATAATATTTGTGGTTTTTGTGTAGGAGTATTTAATCCTTTATTATTTAATGTAATAATTTTATTATTGCTATTATCATATATTGCTAAACCATTATTTTCTATAGATAATTTTTGATTATCTGAACTTATAAGATTACCAGTAACATTACCAGTAACATTACCAGAAATATCGCCAATAAATTGTCTACCTGTTATATTATTAGTTGCTTTAATATTATTAAATACAGATGTACTAGATCTGTTACTATATATTGATGATATATTTTGAACAGCTTCATTTGATAAAGTTGGTGTGATTGATGTTGGTGTTGGTGTTGGTGTTGGTGTTGGTGTTGGTGTTGGTGTTGGTGTTGGTGTTCCTGATGGATTTGTTGTTGTTGAATCAAGATATTCATTATTATTTTGGCGCATTAAAATAAATAATAATAATATTATTATAACAACAATAATAATATGTTTTATTTTCATAATAATATAATATAATATAAAAAATATTATATTATACATTAATTATTAATTATTAATTATTATATATATATTTAATTATTGCAACCAGAATATACAACATACTTTGGTGTATTTTCAGTTCCGGTTATTTTGTTGAAAAAAAAACCCCCGTTATTTACATCATCTGTAGCATATTGTAAAGTATTTGATACTAATTCTCCATCTTGAACTTCATTGTGTTGCATTGATACAACATCTATTTTATTTTGATCATAATTAGTAGCCGAGATTCTATCATATACATCAGAAATACTAGTACCTTTAATGTACATAGATTCTGTATTTTGAATATTCATTGCGTCTACTGGATCAAATGAGTGTGAATCGTTATTGGTGTAATGTCTAAAATCTAAAAAGTTTTTACGGAAAGAATTAATTTCGTCAGGTGTACTAATTGTTTCAATTGGTTTATGGAATCTACCATAATCCTTGTATTCATCAAGAAAATTATTTACTTCTACTTCTGAATAATTATCATGAGCTTCCATTGGTCTATATTGAGAATTTGAATCAGATTCTAAGTTTAATTGTGACATTTCTTGTGGTTTTTGTACAAGTAATAATATTGGCATTTCTTGAGAAGTATTTTGTGGCATTGGCATGTTTTGTGGCATGCTTGGTGGCATGCTTGGTGGCATGCTTGGTGGCATTTCTTGCATCATTAATTTTTTGCCAGATTCCATACCAACATTTTCCATACCTTCTTGTTTACTTTTTTTGTAAAGCATATATAAAATTGCAATAACTAATACAATAATTATAATATTTTGGAGAGTTTTGCTATTCTTGCATGCGGGCATTATTAATATATATAATATTAGATAATTATTATTTTTTATAGTTTATTTATTAGTTTATATTATAGTATAAAATGAAATTAAAAAATATAATTTGTATATTATGTATAATTACAATTATTTTAGTTATGATATTATTTACTTTATATTTTACATCAAATAATGTAAAATTATTAAAAAATATAAATAATAATGATAACAATGATAAAAATTGGTTTCAACAAAAAAGTTGTAATTTTTTAATAACTGATACAATTATAAATATATTAAATGAATCGAATAATAAATTAAATAAAAATTTATATATTCCATGTTTATATGATAATATATTTAAAGAATATGATGATTTTCCAGTAGATAAAAATGGTGTTTATTTTTTAATAGATAATATTAATGTTATGATTGATAAAAAATTACTATACTCTTTAGTTTTAAATAAATATAATGAAGAAAAAACATTATCTCTTATGCCAAAATCATATATTTTACCAGATGATCAACAACAATTTATTTATAATTATGATCCTAAAAAAATATATATTATGAAAAGAAATATACAAAGACAAAATGGATTAAAAATATCAAGAAATTTAGAGGATATTTTAAATGATTTTAATAAATATAAAAATGATTCATATCCATATGTTATTATTCAAGAATTATTACAAGATCCTTATTTAATTGATGGTAGAAAAATTAATCTCAGAGTCTATGTATTAGTAACTAGAGAAAATGATCAATCAAATTTATATGTATATAATGATGGATTTATGTATTATACTGCTAAAAAATATGAATCAAATTCAGATGATCATGGTGTAAATGTAACAACTGGTTATATAGATAGACAAGTATATATTGATAATCCATTAACTCATGGTGACTTTAAAAAATATTTAGTAAAAACTCATAACACACAAACATCTGATTTAGTATTTAATAATATATATAAATTAATTAGTGATGTATTTAGTGTATTTATACCTCATGTAGGTAATTCATCTAAATTATATAATAATCTTAAATTTCAATTATTTGGAGTCGATGTAGCAATTGATGATAAATTTGGTGCAAAGATTATGGAAATTAATAAAGGTCCAGATCTTGGTGCTAAAGATTTACGTGATTCTGAATTAAAACATGATTTAGTTAGAAATATGTTTAATATTGTTGGATTAACTAATTTTAATATACCTAATAATATGATACAATTAGCTATAAATAACTAGATTATTTTAGTCAAATATCATTGATGATGCTCTATCAATAGTTTGTTTATTTCTTGATGTTGAAAAATCTAACATTTTGTTTTCTAATTCAATAAAATCATTATCGTATCCATATGGATGATCCATTTTAATTATTGGATCATTTAAAGCTTTATTGTTTGTACCAGTATAATCTTGTCTTTCATGTGGATCTGGTTTGTATATATCATCATAGATTGAGTTATCATTTAATATTTCATCTATTTCATTCTTTTCAATAACTTGATTTATTACGTGGTCAAATTCGTGATGATTTTCAGTTTCATGTAATTCTAATGCTTTTTGTGTTGGATCTGATAATTTTTTGCTTGGATCAAAACTTTCTTTATCTTTTATTTTTTTATTTGTCATATATCTGTAAATCATAAAGGCAATAAATGCAACTAAAATAACAATTGGTATAATATTTGGTTTTATATATTTTCTGTAAATATTTAAACTAGAATTACCTAATGTTGTAGTTTTTGCTGTTGTATCTGTTATAATTATAGTACTATTTAATTCATCTATTGATTTAGCAGTTACTAATTCAGGATTAGTTTTAGAATAAAAATTACTATTTTCTGTCATATAATATCTATAATATAATATAATTTTATTATTTTTTTGCAAATTAATAATGTGTTTATATATGGTTTAATAATATGTCTCATTAATTATATATTATACTTAATAATTATGACAACAACAGCTATAAATGACAATGTATTTATTTCAAATTATGAATTAATAAATAAAATAGGTTCTGGGTCTTTCGGTGAAGTATATCTTGCAAGAAATATAAATGATGATAAATTATATGCTACTAAAATAGAAGAAAAACGTAATAAAAATAGACTTAAAAGCGAATATAATATTTATAAAAAAATTAACAAAGATAATAAGATTGCTGGTATACCAAAAATATATAATTTTATAGAAACACCTGATTATAATATTATGGTTATGGAATTACTTGGTCCATGTCTTGAAAAAAAATATGATGAACTTGATAAAAAAATATCACTTAATACTCTATTTAAAATCGGTCTTGATATGTTTCATTTAATTGAACAATTTCATAAACGAGGTTTTATTCATAGAGATATTAAACCTGGTAATTTTATTTTTAATAATAGTAAACCATTTGATAAATTATATATTATGGACTTCGGTTTATCTAAACAATATGTTGTTAATGGAGAACACATAGAAGCTAAATTTGATAGATCTCTTATTGGTACTGCTCGTTATTGTAGTTTAAATATTCATTGGGGCATCGAACCATCGAGACGCGATGATTTAGAGTCTATATGTTATATTTTAATTTATTTCTTTAAAGGTAGTCTACCATGGCAAGGATTAAAAAAAGATAAAAATAAAACCCAAGTTCAAAAAATAGGAGATAAAAAAAGCTCAACATCTTTAGATACTCTTTGTACAGATATGCCAAGTTGCTTTAAAGATATCTTGAAATATGTTAAAGATCTTAAATTTGAAGAAAAACCAAATTATAATTATATATATGATTTATTAAATAAAAATATATCTGAATTAAATGTTACTCCACGATATGAATGGTCTGATTAGAAATCTTCACACGTTTCAAAGTTCCAGCCTTCATTTTCTTCGTTGTGAGCTCCTTGATAAGCATCTACACGAGTTTCAAAAAAGTTATCTTTAGAGTTAATACCAATAAGTTCCATAAATGAAAATGGATTTTTAGCAAAAAATACTTTTTCATATCCAAACATAATTAAAAGACGATCAGCTACATAGCGAACATATTGTTGCATCATATCAGTATTCATACCAATCATAGCGACTTGAATACCATCATAATGAAATTGATCAACTAGTTCTACTGCTTCTGTAATCATAGCTGTAATATCACTTACTGGAATACGATTTTGAATAAAAGAGTATAGTGCAGCATCTGAGTTAGTATGCATACCTTCATCACGTGAAATAAGTTTATTAGATTTAATGAGTCCTTGCATAAACAGTTTGTTTTTTCCTTTCATTAGTTTTAGCCAATAGATAGATGCAAATGCTCCACTAAAGAATACTCCTTCTACTATTCCAGCCGCAAAGATAGCATAAGAAATATGTGATTTGTTATAAATCCAACGAAATGCCCAATCTTTCATAGCTTTAATAGATGGAATATTTTGAATAGCATTGAATAAGTATTGTCGTTCTTGAGCATCTTCTACTATGTTGTTTAACATGTTTGAATATACTTCTCCATGAATATTTTCCATCATATATTGGAAACCTAACATGATACGAGCTTCAGCAACTTTAATTTCATTCATAAATCTTTCTCCGATGTTAAAATTAACTATACCATCACTGGCTGCAAAAAATGCTAGAATCATTTTGACAAATTGTTGTTCATTGTCGTTGAGAGTTAGATAATCTTTACGATCATTACTAAAATCAACTTCTTCAGCTTTCCAAAAACTATCTTCTTGTTTTTTGTAAAGATCCCATAGTACTTGAAATTGAGGCTCAATTGGAAGTGTTGTTAACCGAAAATATTTATCATCACATAGAGGTTCGACAGACATGTTATATTATAAGTATTATTTATATATTATTAAATTAACTTATAATAATTTATATATTTTTAAAGAATCAATTTTTATTATTTGCTAAAGCAAATAATAAAAAGTGATTGAGCTTTATCTTTAATAAACGAATCAATTTTTATAGATTATCTAAAGATAATCTATAAAAATAGATAAGACAAAAACACAAATAATTTATTATTTGTTTTATGCGAATCAATTTTTTATATTAGTTTTGCTGATATAAAAAAATATTTTTTATTGTTTTTAGAAGTACTTCTGGCGCCCGTCTGCGCACCATTTGCACGGACATCGCTCTAGATCGCGAAGATAGTCGGGGAGCTTGCCCTGATGGTGCTCCCAGTAGAGATGGTGGGGGATCGCATCTCGAGTACCCTCGAAGGGGCGGAGATCGAAGGAGATCGGCTGGTTGCACTGCTCGCAATCTTGGGGATCGTAATCCTCGTTCTGCATAGCAGCGAACAGCTTCGATTCCTTCTTGACGCTCTTGGGCGCATTGCGAGGAGGCTTGTCGGGGCCAAACTGGCGAACTTCAGCGTCTTCGTGGGAAGAGCTGGAGCTGGAGGTGGAGGTAGAGCAGGTGCGTTGCATCTTGGAAAGTTGGGGAGATTGTTGTTATATATACTAAATTAAATAGATATCAAATAGTTATAAATTTCATTTTTTTATAATATCTTTACTTTTACTATAATCAGGATTACATGTATTATCATTATTATCCCATGCACATTCATCTACTTGTCCGCATCTTTCTTGAGTATCATATTCACCACATATTGGCTGACATATTGTTCTGTTCTTTTTAATACGATAACTTTCACATCCTAGTATCATATCACACGGATTTAGTACTGTATGACCAGACACTGATCTTCCAAAACAATGCTTTTGTTTACATTGTTGAATATCTTTTTTATATATACAACCATATTTTGAATTACATGTTTTCTTACTATTGTTATTTTCTTCTGTTGTACAATCTCCTGATTCACCTCTTATTTTACCACCTATTATAGACTTTAATTCTATATATTTTGATTTATACTTTAGATATTTTTGATAATAATCCATATATATAATTATGTTAATAATAAAATATTTGTATATCGTATAATATCAAAGTCTATTAAACATTGTTTTTATTTTTGTTAACTACGATCATTTTTATCTTGCTCCTCTAATCGGAGGAGCGAGATTTATAATTAACTTAAAAAATATTTTTAATATAAAAATCTAAAAATATATAAAAAAATTGATTCGAATTATTAAAGATAATTCTCATCACTTTTTTTTATAATTTTTGATTTTAAACAAATCAAAAATATATAAAAAAATTGATTCTTAATTATATTCTAGAATGACTGAGAATTATCTACAGAAAATCACCAAAAGATCATATATGGACTATTATTATAGTTTTATTAATGGTGTAGTTACTATTACGCCAGAATTTATACATACTTTCGTAAAAAGATTTGTAGATACATATAATTTAACAAAAATAGATGTTCAGGACATTTGTAATAAAATATCGATTGGGTTGCATGGAGAAATATCTCTGAATGATTTTTATAATTTTGTTGCAGATACTTGTGTTGTTAATACAAGTATTCATCCAGAATATAATAAATTAGCATCAAAGATCTTAACAGAACGTTTACATAAAATGACCAATTCAGATATGTTAGCTGTATCTGATGTATTATATAATTATACAGATAGTAATGGGGATAAAAGTCCTCTATTAGATGATAAATATTATAAATTTGTTGTAGATAATATCAATTTAATTAATTCTAAACTAGATTTTAATCGTGATTATAGTTTTGATTATTTTGGTTTACGAACTCTTGAACGATCTTATCTTATGCGATTAAGAACATATAAAAAAGTAGGAAAAAAAATAGTAAAAGAAGATATTATTATTGAACGGCCTCAACATCTATTTATGCGTGTTGGGTTATTTATTCATATGGATGATATTAATGCCGCTTTTGAAACATATGATCTATTAAGTCAAAAATATTTTACACATGCTACTCCAACTCTATTTAATGCTGGAACTCCTCGTCCACAAATGTCATCGTGTTATTTAATTGCATGTGAAGACTCTATGAATTCGATTACTGAAACTATTGGCGATATTATGCAAATATCTAAATGGGCTGGTGGTATCGGTGTACATCTGAGTGGTATTCGCGGAGATGGATCTGTAATTCGCGGGACTAATGGATTAAGTGATGGTATAACGCCATTATGCTCAGGATTTAACTGGATAAGCAAATATGTTAATCAAGGTGGCAAAAGAAATGGTAGCATCGCTGTCTATTTAGAATCTCACCATCCAGATATTTTTGAATTTTGTGAATTAAGAATGAATACTGGATCAGAAGATAAAAGATGTCGTGATTTATTTCTCGCATTATGGATATCTGATCTATTTATGAAACGTGTCGAAGAAGATAAAATATGGTCACTTATGTGTCCAGATCAATGTCCTGGATTAAATAAATGTCATGGAGATGCTTTTGAAGAATTATATACTAAATATGAAAAAGAAGGCAAATTTGTTACACAAGTTCCAGCACGTAAATTATTCAAACATATTTTAGTATGCCAATCTGAAACTGGTTTTCCATATATGTGCTATAAAGATAGTGCTAACAAGAAATCTAATCAACAGAATTTAGGTACTATCTGTTCTTCTAATTTATGTAGCGAAATCATGGAATATAGCGATGAAAATGAAACAGCTGTATGCAACCTAGTCAGTTTATGCTTACCAAGATATATCAAGAAAAATAAAGCTGGTCGTAATATTTACGATTTTGCTAAACTTATGGAAGTAACTCGTGTAGCAGTAAGAAACTTAAACAAAGTTATCGATAGAAATTATTATCCGACCGAAAAAACGCGTGTATCTAACATGAAGCATCGGCCAGTGGGAGTAGGCGTTCAAGGCCTTTCCGACGTTTATAACTTTATGGGTTTTGCATTTGATTCCGAAGAAGCAGAGAGATTAAATAAGCGTATCTTTGAATCTATTTATTATGCTGCGGTAGATGAATCAAAAGAACTTGCTAAAAAATATGGACCATACAGTAGTTTTGCAGGGTCTCCTTTTTCAGAAGGTAAATTACAATATCATTTATGGAATTTAGATACTAAAGATTTAATATGTGCATATGATTGGGATAAATTAAGCCAAGAAGTTAAAACATATGGTACTCGTAATAGTTTACTAACAGCTCTTATGCCAACTGCATCGACAGCTCAAATTATGGGCAATTACGAAGGATTTGAACCATATTTAACTAATCTATTTGTTAGAACAACTCTGGCGGGTGAATTCGTTGTTATCAATGAAAATCTAGTATATGATTTAGAAAAGATTAATATGTGGAACGATGATATGCGTAAATTAATTATTATCTACAATGGATCAATTCAACATATCGATAATATTCCTGATAATATCAAAGACAGATATAAAACTGCATTTGAATTAAAACTTAAAAGTATTATTAAACAATCTGTAGAACGTGGACCGTTTATAGATCAAAGTCAAAGTATGAATTTGTTTCAACCTAAACCTAACTTTACTGTGTTATATTCTGCTCATATGTATGGATGGAAATCAGGACTTAAGACAGGTATGTATTATCTCAGAACAAGTCCAGCAGTTAATCCAATTAACTTTGGTATAGACATTGATGATCTTAAGAGACTTACTGGTATGAGTTCAGTAGAAGAATTAATTCAAAACTCTATTGCTGATGCTAATATTATAACTAAAAAGAGAAAACTAGATAATAATAATGATAATGATGATAAAGATGATGATAATAAGAAATTTGTAGCTTGTAAATATGATTCTAGTAAATCAGCTGAAGGATGCTTATCTTGTGGATCATAGTTAATGTAGATAAGATTTATTAATAAAAATTGATTCGTTTAAAATGTCTAAAAACATTTTAAGCCTCATTAATTTTTTTTATCTAGCTTTACTAGATAAAAAAAATTGAAATAATAAATATAATGAGAGTACATTATATATATGATAATAACAACTATCAATCGTACCAAGATGCTCTCTCATATCAGTAACAGCAACGTCAACAATCATCAAAACAATGATATCTGCAGTAATTGCGGTGGTCATGTCGTAATTGATACAACACATGGTGTACTAGTATGTACATCATGCGGATGTGTTCATGGTCAAGTATATGTTTAAATTTTTTTATAAATATTATTGATCATTTTAAATATATTACCAATTAAAACATTATTAGTATCTTTCTTTTTCTTTAATAAATAAATATTTCTATTAGGAGCATTTGTAAAATCTATTATAACGCTTGAAATATTACTATATATTCCATTTGTTCCTAATACTTCGAATTTTTCTATTGTTGCACTAGTATTACCATTATCAACGTTATTGTTTTTATATAATCCACTAAATGTAATGCTTCCTAATTTATTAGTATAATTATTATCTGAATATGATGATATAACATATGTTTCTTGTAAAAAATGTGTTGTATTTGTATTATCTAAATCAACATAGTTCCATGTTGCTGTAATAACATTATATGTATTTTGTGATATATCTAAATTAAAATTAAAATAACTTATATGTAAATTATCACTGGATATTATTTCACTAGCTAAACTATAATTACCATTGTATAAAACTTCTTCATCATCATCTATATAATCTATGTATGTAACTGTCATATTATATTATTATAGTATATTTATTTATTAATTAATTATGGATCATAAATTTTTTAGTTAACTTATTTTTTTTAGTTAACTTATTTTTTTTTAGTTAACTTAATTATATATGGATTACTATCAAAAATATTTAAAATATAAAACTAAATATTTAGAGTTAAAAAAAACAATTGGAGGTAACCCAGATAAAGAATGTATTGATTTACATGCAGTTACAGAATGTAATGAATCAAAATGTGTACGTAAAAAAGAACATAATACAAGATATAATGATACATGTAGACAAAAACATTGTATTGGTAGATCTTATTTTGGTTGTCATAAAGGATGTACATGGGATAAAGCTAAATCAGTATGTTTACCAAATTGTGAAAAATATAATCAACAAGATTTTATAAATAAAGAATATTATTGTAATGCTGTTAAAGAATGTGAATGGAAAGAGGAAAATTGTCAAATAAAAAAATAAAAAAATAAAAAATAATATTTTTAGTTAACTTAATTATATATGGATATTAATCAAAAATATTTAAAATATAAAACAAAATACTTACATTTAAAAAGATTAATAGGTAGTGGACATAATAATAATAAAATTAATAATAATCAACTTGATATTAATTTATCGAATAATATAACTTATAATAATAAAATGACTCCAAATGGATGTTATTGGTAATTATTTAACTTTTATTTTTAGTTAACTTAATTCTTTTATTTTTAGTTAATTTAATTATTTATTTACTTAACTTATTTTTTTATGTTAATTTAATTATATATGGATTATAAACAGAAATATTTAAAATATAAAAGTAGATATTTAGAATTAAAACAATTATATGGTGGCGCGGATGGTGATGAAGAAAATACAGAAAAAAAAGAAGGAGAAAATAATACGGAAACTAAGCCAGAAGAAACAAAACCAGAAGATAAACCAGCAGAAACTAACTCAGATAGCTCATCATCTAATACAGAATCAAGTTATAATAATACAGAATCATCATCTAATACAGATAAAAAAGATTGTAATGATTTAGCACTTATATATAAACCAACATATAACTTTGATAATAAATTAAAATATGGAGATAGAAAGAAAAATTTAGATGAACAAGTTAAAAACTATTTGGAATGTAAATTAGATGATTTAGAAAAGTTAGCTGAAAAAGCTAAAAATGATATTAAAAAATATTATAGATTAGTATATGAAATTGATAGACGCGATGATGCTTGTCTAGATAACGTTATAGAACGTGAATGTGAAATTAATAATAAGTGTACTTGGAATAGTTTTAGAAATAGATGTATTAGTAGATGTAAATTTTGTAGTATGAATGAATGTGGCAATAAAGGTAATGACTGTATGGATTGTGTATATAATTTTAAGAAATCAAAATGTCTTCAAAAACCAATGTTAGATATAGCAAAAGCAGAAGGTTTATAATTTATATTATTCTTGTTTTAATTTTTTTAATATAATCACCAGTATCATCACTATCACTGCTAGTATTATAATTAATATTTGTTTTTTTACTAGTAGTAGTTGAGTTATTTATCATATCACTAGTTTGATCAATAATTTCTTGTAAATCTTCTTGTATTTTTTCTAATTCTTCAAACTTCTCTAATTCATCTAATTCTTCTTGTAGAAATCTAAGATGTGGTGTTAATTCTTTTAATAGAGGTTTAATTAATTGTTCATGAAATAATGCTGTATCAAAAGTATATGCTTGTTCTTTTTCATCTAATAATATTTCATTTTCATATTGATTATTTTTATACATATTTATTTTATCTAAGTAATTATCTATGTAATCTTCAACTAATTCTCTAATATATCTTAATAGAGGTCTAATAATATAATCGGTAAATTTAATACCTGATTTATCTTCATTCCATATTTCAGATGTTGTTTTAATAACATAATTATATCTTGTACTATCAGTGTTGTATATAGCTTGTTTATTTTTATTATTATAATTTATCATTTTTAGAATAGATTTAGCTATATTGGGTACAAATAAATTTCTATGATGATCTTTAATAAATAATTTTTGTAATGAATAATCATTTTCTTTTTCTGGACATTCATATTCTAATCTTAATTGTGGAATACATTGTTTTCTCGTTATTTTTTGTAATGGAGGTACTGATCTATGATTTTCCATAAGATATTTAATAAGAGATGATGCTTTATTTATAGCTTTATTAACTACTGTAACAACTTCTTTTTTAGAGTTATTTATTTCTTGTTTTACATCGTTTATGTTATTATTAATATTGTTATTAATATCATCAAGTTTATCATTAATATCTTTATTATTAATATTATTAATATTTTTATTGTTATTAATATTATTATTAATTAATGTTGTTTGTTTTTGTTCTTTTTTTTTATTATTATGATATTTTATTTTATGTGTTTTATACGATACTAATGTTTTAAAATATTTATCACATTTACAACAATATAATTTATTTTCTTCATTTTTTAAATGAATTTGTGTTTTACAATGTTGGCTATAATTTCTTTGATGTAAACTTGAAAAATTACATAAAATACAATTAAACATATATACAATATTTATATAAAATATTTTATTATATGATTTTATAATATTAAAAAGTAATATATTGTAATAAAATATATATGTATTGTAAATATTTTTTAATATTACTCATACATATATAGTTATATAATTAAAAAATAAAAAGTAATATAATATCATAAATATTTATATACGGATATTGAATTTAGTAATATAAGTATCTTTTTCATATACCTATATATTTCTAAAAAATATAACGGATATTGAAATGTATAGATGTTTAATATATTTTATATACCACTCGTGTGCGCGCGCGCGTAAAATGGATATTGAAATGTATATATGTATACTATATTTTATATACCATGTAAAAATATTTCTGTGTGTGTTGAAGGGTCTGGAATTTTTAGATTTTTTGGTTGAGTTA
>JACCDO010796355.1_pt1 | contig 27911 bp, 26 predicted proteins | sample 7446101 | NCBI WGS metagenome assembly JACCDO01 (sample SAMN15323440, study PRJNA562643) | freshwater metagenome | isolation source: river surface water | place: USA:Blue River Watershed | collected 2017-08-16
CACGCGTAGACCTGAATGCCTGCTGCTGCGATGGCTGCTGCTGCATGGTCTTGGGTAGAGAAGATGTTGCAAGAAGACCAAGTCACTTCAGCGCCTAGGGCAACCAAAGTTTCGATCAATACAGCAGTTTGGATGGTCATGTGAAGACAGCCAGCCACGCGCGCACCTTTCAGGGGCTGGGATGGGCCAAACTCCGCACGTAGCGCCATCAATACTGGCATTTCGGCTTCAGCCAAACGAATTTCTTTTCTTCCCCACTCCGCTAGGGAGATGTCTTTGACTTTGTAAGGGATGTAAGTGGAAGTGGACATAAAGTATGTAAATTGTTAAAATGTTAAAGGTTAAAGGTAAAATGTCAAGGGCCTTCCTGCCTACGGTATGTAGGCCTATCGAAGGTAGGTTAATCGTTCGACCTGCTTGCCGCAGGCTGGTTGGTTAATATGCAAAGGGAAGATTAATTAGTAAAATAAATGATCACCAGTTGAAGTATTATGATAGATAAGGCTAATGATTTATTTTAAACAGTGCAAATCTAAATCCCAATACCATGGTAAACAAACCCTAATTCTTCTAAATACTTACGATCATATAAGTTTCGTCCATCGAAGACAACTTTTTGCTTCAATAACTTATAAATCACTTCCCAATTTGGCAAACGAAACTCTGACCACTCCGTAATCAATAACAAGGCATCTGCATCTACACAAGCATCATAAGCGTCATTAGCATAAGTGATTGAATTTCCCAAGTAAAAGTGCTCTGCCTCTTTCATGGCGATAGGGTCATACCCGTTTATTCTAGCACCTAGTTTAAGGAGCTTATCAATAATTACTAATGCAGGAGCTTCCCGTAAATCATCAGTGTTTGGTTTAAAACTAAGCCCCCAAATTGCAAAAGTCATTCCATTTAAGTCGCTTCCAAATTGTGAAACAATCTTTTTTACAATTACTTGTTTTTGATTTTCATTGACCTCTTCAACTGCTTTCAGTACCTTAAGTTCATATCCAAAATTCTTTGCCGTATTAATTATTGCTTTAACATCCTTAGGAAAGCAGGAACCACCGTAGCCTACACCAGGATAAATAAATTTGGAACCGATACGTGGATCAGAGCCTATCCCCTTCCTTACCATGGATGCATTAGCTCCAACCCGCTCGCACAAGTTTGCAATGTCATTCATAAACGAAATCTTGGTAGCAAGCATGGCATTTGCCGCATACTTGGTCATTTCGGCAGAAGGAATATCCATAAAGATCATCCGATCGCCATTTAATTGAAACGGCTTGTAAAGCCTTTTCATAATGCTTTCTGCACGCTCATCTTCAACCCCAATCACAATTCGATCCGGCTTCAAAAAGTCTTCCACAGCAGCACCCTCTTTCAAAAATTCAGGATTCGAGGCTACTGAAAATGGAATAGATTCCCCTCTAGTGGTAAGTGCTGCTTGGATCGTGTCATGCACTTTTGACCCTGTAGTTACCGGAACTGTACTTTTCGTTGCTACAACCAAGTAATCAGACATGTTTTCTCCAATTTCTTTGGCAACTGCCAGCACATATTGCAAGTCAGCAGAGCCATCCTCGCCCGGAGGAGTACCCACTGCGATAAACACTACCTCAGCTCCTTGAATCGCTTCACCAAGTTTGGTACTAAAGGAAAGCCTTCCAGATGCATGATTTCGCTTAACTAGTTCTTCCAATCCAGGTTCATAAATTGGCAAAACTCCATTCTTCAGTCCTGCTATTTTAGCTTCGTGTACATCAACGCAAATTACTTGGATACCTACTTCTGCAAAACAGGCACCTGAAACAAGGCCTACATAGCCGGTACCCACAACGGTGATTTTCATTTCTTATTCTTGGATTTGATAAAGTAAATTACATTCAACTGACTGTGCACCGAAAATAAATCTTCGCTGACAGGAAACTCGGGGGTGCTCGTTTTAGAAAGTCCCCATTGGTAATTTCGAGCATAAGTACCCTGCAAGCGGGCTGATATAAAAATGTCCTTATAAGAAGTGTTACAAAGAAAGGCTGTACTCCAATCAACCCAAGGATTACGTTCTCCTTGCTGTCCAAAAGCGCGGTAATAAAAGTCCTGGTTATTTTCCAATCGCTCAAAAAGAATTCCTAATTTCTTCCAATCTTCAACTACAGAAACTTCCAAGGTCTGAACATTCGACCCAGTTCCTATCCCAACACCTAGAGGTTGTCCTAAGTGCCCAAAGCCTCTTTTATCTCCATGCGTGTGCCAAGAAATCCCACCTGAAATATCATATCGGAGATTTCTATTGATAGATTCTTGTTGATGGGTAATCTCCCCTCGTATTTGAAGTAATCTAGAGGTGCCAGGAAGGTCCGCTAACTTTATAAATCCAAACTGGTAAGCTCTAGCATGTTCTGGATTTAAGATAAACTCTCTCCAATTCAAGGCGTGGTCTCTTCGACCAAACTGAAAATAAATTTCACCTTTTCCCTTTTCAAAAACATAGCGTCCAAATGCACTAGCTTGCTGGCTTTTATCTTTCTGTTGAGTATCATAGTCACCAAAAAATATATTATCGTTTATAAAAAACTTTTCTTTTTGAAAAGGCTCAAACATTGGAAATAGACCTGAAAATGTAGGTTCCACAAACTCACCATACTGCAAAAATGACCTTGCCATACCCAATGACAAATTAGGAAACCACTTTGGAGTATAGCTAATCATAAATGCATTGATGTATCTCCAATCTGGATTTAATGGTTTAAAAAATCTTGTATTCAAATCTTCAGACTGAGATCCAGGAAACCCAGAAGGTTCTAGCCTTCCAATTAATACTTGTCCTTCAAAATGTCCCAAAAATGTTCTTGCAGGCTTAGATGTATTTAAACTAATATGGGGAAATCCAGGTGCATTGTTGGAAAAAATTAATGAGTTCCACTGACCGGGTCCCCACCAATTATTTTTGGTTCCAGCACCTAATTCAAAGGCACCTACTCTAAGACTGATACTGGATTGCCCCCAAAAAGATTTGATATAGGTACCATTCCCAAATCGCTCAGGGCTATCTGCTACGTTCCAATACAAAAATCGAGCAGCAATGATTCCTGATGAAAAAGAATCTGGAAATCCGCGAAAAGCAAGATTCTGAGCAGTAACAAACTCAGGCTGAAACTGAAGATATAGAATAGAAAATCTCGCTTGAATCCCTGTGCTAAAAAAGGTTTGAGCTCCCCTAGCGGGAATCAGCCCATATTCTCCACCTACATATGGACGTTTTCCATCTAACCTAGTTGTAAAGTAAAGTGGCAGGATATTGTAATCAAATCGCTTTTTCTCTTTGTCTGTAGTATCCAATAGATAAAAAAAATCCTCTAGTAAACTAGAAGATGAACGAAACATCCAACCAGTTTTTTCCTCCTCCTTTCCAATTAAAGATTTTCTTCTAAGAAATTCATCAACAACCTGATTACCAATTGCTGTTTCTTGAGCATGGGCAAAAAGAACAGAAAAGAAAGAAAAGAAAAAAAAATATAAAGCACCTTTCATTTGCCTATTCCTCTAAATTCCTCCACAGTAACATGCCCTTCTGCATTAATCCCCTTTCGCTGAACCACCTTAAATAGGGTCAACCAGAGTATTTTGCAATCTAACGCAAATGAAATTCTATCTACATACTCTACATCTAATCGGAATTTTTCATCCCAAGAAATGGCATTTCTTCCATTCACTTGTGCCCAACCAGTAATACCAGGTTTTACTTCATGACGACGAGTTTGTTCTGGGCTATACTGTTCGAGGTACTGCATTAGTAAGGGTCTTGGTCCAACTAAACTCATATCACCATTTAATACATTCAATAATTGTAAGAGTTCATCTAAGGATGCTGAACGAACCCACCGACCAATCCTTGTTAACCGTATTTCATCTGGAAGTGGATTACCAGCATCATCAAAAGCATCACGCATAGTTTTGAATTTAATGATTTTGAATGGCTTTGAATGGAGACCAGGACGGTTTTGTAAGAAAAAAACCGAACCTTTGTTAACTAATGCCAAAAGAACAAAAACACAAAAGATAATTGGCGATAGTAAAATCAATAAGAACAATGCAGATAAAAAATCTACCAGCGGCTTAATTATATTCTTATAGTACAGCAAATGTTTAATTAAAGATTTTATCCAAAACCTTGAAAATTCGTTCGAATTCTTCTTCTGTTAGGTTTGATCCACTTGGTAAACACAAACCTCGTTCAAATAATTTCTCACAAACTCCAGAACCATAAAATTTAGAGCCTTCATAAACTGGCTGCAAATGCATAGGTTTCCAAAGTGGGCGAGATTCAATATTATTAGCCTCCAGTGTCAAGCGAACATCTTCCCTGCTAATTCCACCGGTTAAACTAGGATCAAACAAAATGGCAGTGAGCCAATAATTACTAAAGTAACTAGAATTGGGTTCGGTTTGAAAAGTAACTCCAACAATATCCTTGAAAAAATCTCTGTAACGTTGATTGTTAGCACGACGTTGGTTTACTCGGTCATTCAATACTTCCATTTGCCCTCGACCAATACCTGCTACAATGTTACTCATGCGGTAATTATAACCGATTTCTGAGTGCTGGTAATGTGGGGCTTCATCCCTTGCCTGGGTGGCTAAAAATCTGGCTTGATCAATATAGTTTTTATGTTTGGATACCAAGGCTCCTCCTCCACTGGTAGTGATGATTTTGTTTCCATTAAAACTCAATGCTGCCATATCACCAAAAGTGCCACAACTTTGATTTTTGAATTTTGACCCTAATGCTTCTGCAGCATCTTCAATAATGGGCACACCATATTCGTCAGCTAATTTTTGTAGTAAATCCATTTTAGCTGGCATTCCATACAAATGCACTGGAATAATGGCTTTAACTGATTTATTTTTATAGTGTTCTAAAGCATCCTTTAATGCAACAGAACACATATTCCAAGTATCAACTTCAGAATCAATAAACACCAATTCTGCTCCTTGATAAGATACAGGATTTGTGGTGCCACAAAACGTAAAACTTTGAACCATTACAACATCATTCTTCCCAACATTTAAAATCCGTAAAGCCAAATGTAAAGCGGCTGTACCTGATGATAATACCGCTGTTTGAAATTGATATTCTTCGTCAAGATAGTTAGAAATATCGATCTCAAATCCATTAACATTTGGTCCCAATGGTGCGACCCAGTTGTTAGCGAAAGCTTCTTCTACGTATTTTTGTTCATTCCCTCCCAAATGAGGAGAAGAAAGCCAAATTTTATTTTTCAAAATCATTATTTTTAATTATTCTACCGGGATTTCCAACTACAAAAGAATAATCAGGGATATTATTAATTATTACGGCTCCTGCTCCAATTACACACCACTTTCCTATCTTTAAATTAGGAATAACAGAAGCATTAATTCCAACATGGGTTCCTTCACCAATTTCTACCCCACCACCTAATCTTGCTCCAGGTGAAATATGGACAAAATCACCCAATGTACAATCATGATCTATCGAGGAAGAAGTGTTTAAAATCACATGATCTCCAATTATTGCGTTTCTTTGAACAATAGCACCCTGGAGTATAACAGAACCTTTTCCTATTGTAATAAATTTGTCACAAATAGAGTATTTGGAAACACATATCCCAAATTTATGCTTCAATAATTTTGAAATTTTCTTACGCACATAATTATCTCCAATTGAAATTATTAAATCCTCATCACTTCGAAAGTCACAATTATAATTACCAATTACCTGATTATTCAACATCTGTAATTTTATATTATCATCGAAAATACCATTAACAACTATGTCATTGTCCTCTAGTGCACTAGAAATTACTTTACTGTGACCACCTGCCCCAAATAATAACATTTTATATAACTTAAATTAAAGATTTTCTTTTTAACAATCTATCATATTCTTCGACTAGAGACTCCCATACAACTTTATTATTGAAATTGGAACAAATTAACTCTCTAGCATTTGAACCCAATCGCTGTTTAAATTTATGATTTTGAAATATCATTCTCATAGAGAGGTATAAAGCATCCTTGTCTTTAGCTGGAATTATAACTCCATTAATCCCGTCATTAATAATCTCATTACAACCATTCACATTACTAACTATAGAAGGCAAACCCATAGATCCAGCTTGGAGTAAAGAATTAGGGAAGCCTTCTCTGTAACTTGGAAGAACAAAAACATCTGAAATAGCATAAAATTTTCTTACATCATCTTGAAAGCCAGGACAAATAATTTCCTTGCAAGCGTATATACTTTCCAAGGTAGTAGGCTGAATTGGGTCTAAGTTTGACTCAAAAGATCCCAAAAGAATTAATTTTATCTTGGGATTTTTTAACTTTAAAAACGCTAAAACTAACTCATTAATTCCTTTATCACGCACTATCCGGCCAACATACAAAAAAACAAAATCATTGTTGGTTAAGTTATATTGAATTCTTAAATTAGATTTTTCATCCTCAGACACTAGAGCAGGATTAAAGTATTCACAGTCAATACCATTAATATTTCCATTAGCAATAATTTTAATTTCCTTTTTTGTGATATTGTATTTCATTAAGTCCATCTTAACTCCTATACCTTCAGCATAAACTTCAGATGAGGCCCAACAAAGAACTTTATCTGTTAAAATCAATAATTTTTGAAATAAACCTCTTTTACTAGGAAAAATCAAACCAGTAAATGTATGTAATCTAATTGGGACACCAGAAATTTTGCCAGCTAACATTGAAATTAGTCCAGCCTTTGGTGTAATAGAATGAATAATTTGTGGCTTTTCCTTTCTAAAATAATAACAAAGTCTTATTAAAGAAATAATATCATTTAGTATACTAATTTTTCTCTTAAACGATATTCCCTTTATTTTAACCCCCTCTCTTGAATTTACCAAGTCTAAATCAATTCCGCCACCAGATATAGCATGAATTTCATAAAATTTAGACAAGTAATTTAGCTGCCCTTTTAATAATAAGTTCAATGAAATAGATACAGTAGACAATTTAAATAATTTTACTTTCCTCATTAGAATTAACTATAGATGAAATGAAAAATATAAAATATAAAAAAATATAATTAAATAATTTAAATAGCTTTATATAACATAATAAATCTCCTTCTGATGCTAGAAAACAAACTATAATAAATTATCTTTATAAAATAAAAAATAAAATAATAATATTTTCCTGAAGATAGAATTCTATTTTTTAATAGTAAAAGTGTATGATTATAATATTTCTTGCCGCCACTTTGATAATTCTGATTTAAATGAATTCTATTAAAAGTTAAAATTTTGTTGATCTTATATATGGAAACATCTCTATCCATAAGATCAAAATATAAATTATAGTCATGTTGCACAATATCGGAATAAAACACTATTCCTTTTTTGAAAGCAATTGAAGAATGTGATATTGGATTGTAAAGATATAAAAAAAAATTTTGTATTAAATTAACAGAAAAATTATTGTAGTATTCTATTTTAACTTTATCAGTAAAAAAGTCCATTTTTGTACATACAAAAAAGGCATTAGGATTACTAATTAAAAAATCATGTTGAAATTCTAACTTTTGCGGATGCCAAATATCATCACAATCACATATACAAATATATTTACCCTTTGCATCTTTAATCCCTTGATTCAATAACTGGACTCTACCAGTTTTTGAATAAGTTTTATATTCAAAATCAAAATCAAATAAAAATTTTTTTATAACAAATTCTGTATTATCCTTTGATCCATCATTATATATTAATAATTCGAAATTTTTAAACGATTGAAAAAAAATTGATTTTAAAGTATCTTCAATAGTTAATTCGCCATTATAAACAGTTAATATAATTGAAAAGAAAGGTGTATTAGATTCTAAAATTTTTTCCATTTAGGTAAATAAAGTTTTTTTGTATAATTATCATTTTTCTTTATATCCTTATACCAATTTTTAGGCGTTATGATAATATTATATTCATAATTTAAATACGCTGCAGCTAAACTAAAGGTACTATTTGATGTAATTAAATAATTAGAAGAACAAAGTGATATAAAATCATCAATTTCGGTTCCAATTACATAATTATATTGAAAATTAAAATTATTCTTTACCCATTCTATATCATCTGTATATACCCAAATAGGAACTTTCTTTAGATCTAGTCCGTATGAAATAGATAGGTAATTGAGTGCATCATAATAATAACTAACATTTTGAATATGAAAAATATTACTATTTGGTAATGTCAGATAATCACCCCTTCTAACGTGAATTTTAATGATGTCTAAATGAGGAAAGGTAAAAGTAAAATTAAAAAAAGAATGAAGCCTCTCACTATTAAAATACGAAAAATATTCTTTTGATTGCCAATAATCATCAAAATAGAAAAGATAATCATTATTAACAACTCTAGATAAATTTTTAAAATTACTTTTTTCTGTAAAATAGCTTTTACTATTAAAAATAGAATTCCAAAATCGGTTAATCTTAAATGACTTAGTGAGATTATATTTTAAATAAACATTTTTATTTTCTAATATATTAATATCTTTTACCAATTTAAGTATACTTGGTTCTCTATATTTATAGTAAGTAAAATAATAAAAATCAAATTTCACTTCAACATTGTACTTATTTTCCAAATATTTACCGAAAATAAATTGAAATACCTGGTTACCTAAGCCTCCATATATTTTTACTATAAACATTTTTTCTTTAAAATAAAAATTCCACAGCCATAATTAAAATTAGTGTTAAATGATAATTCTATATCTTGATTTTCGTACAAAATTCCAAGATCATTGATATAGGAAAATTCTATAATATCCCATTTATCCTTTAGGATTTCGTATAAATACCTCGTTGAAAACACTCTATGTGCATTATATTCAATTCTTTGTTTCCCTATGGGTACTGAAAAATAAAAAATGCCCTCGTCAATCAAAATATTATATACACTATTTAAGGCTTTAATATGACCATTATAATCAATTTCATCACCATATCTACCTAAACCAATATGTTCAAATACATGAAGCGAAGAAATTGATTCAATGGAGTTATTTTTTATCGATTCAGATTTTGTAATGTCAAACTTCACAAAGTTAATACCTTGGATTTGATTTGCAATCTCACGAATATCTAATACAGTGACATTCATAAATGTTGCTAAATGGGCAACAAAACCATCAACTCTTGATCCAATATCATAATGAGTTCTAGGTTGAGCTTTAAAAATTTTTTGCGCAACAAATAAGTCTTGTATGAAATAATGGCTTCGAATAGTTCCACCCGGTTTATATTTTTCACCTAAAACAGGATAAAATTGGTATAATCCAAAACTTTTGTCACCGTTTTTTGATTTATAAAGTTTAAAAAAATTAATTATATAAGTTGGCAAATCATAGAAAGAAATCAATAATTGAGGTAGATTGATTCCAAAAGATGTAATTAATTTGTGCAATGTTTTAATCATTTTATTTAAATATTTTGTATGAATACCTTTTAATAGGAAGAAAAATAAATGTTCTATACCTTAAGTAAAGATAAAAATAAACATGATAAAAAAAATATAAGGAATTAGATGTAGTTAATTTAGAAAGATGAATATTTTGACTTTTCTTTCGTTCTTGAATATATTGGTATTTACCACTAATAGATTTTTGGCCAATATGTTTTCTAAAGCCGCTAAAAAAGTAATCTGAGAATATTATATTGGCTCCTTCGGATAACCTCAAAAAAAAATCAAAATCTGCTGCAAATTTGTAATTTTTGTCTATTCCACCTGACCGCCAATAAATCTCTGAACGCCAAAAACATGCGTCTTGTAAAGGCGTCCAGCCAGAATACAACATAAGCTTGTGAAAATTTCGAACTTTTCCATATGAATATGAAATAACACTATCATCTTCGTCAATATAAAAATCATTACCATAAACTAAATCATAATTCTTATTTAATAATTCTTTAGCTTTTTTAATACTCCCAGTAAGCAAAATATCACCTGAATTTATCCAACAATAATAATCATTCTTTGCATTTGAAAAACCTTTATGGATTGCATCAGCATATCCCTCATCCGATTCACAAATTAATTTTATCCGAGATGAATACTTATTTATTATTTCAAGTGAAGAATCAGTAGAATTGCCATCAACTATAATATACTCATCACCATCTTCTAAATTATCTAAAACAGATAAAATTGTTTTCTCCAAAAATTTACCCATATTATAGTTTGGGGTAACTATACTAAAAAAGCTCATATAAATTTCTTAAAATTAAAATACAAATTTTATATTTGAATAATATTTTATTCTCGCTAAACAATATCCAGTAATTGGAGTAACGTAGGTTGAACTCAAAAATGTACCTTCTACAAAGAAAAGAACAATAATTAATACCCCAACTGTAAAAAATACTAAACTTTCATTATTAGTTTTTTTTCTATTTTTAAAACAAAAGGCGATTTGTATAAATAAAATCAATAGCAAAATAAAAGAAATAATAAAACTAAAAGTGTAAAAAAGCTCTGATAACGGAAAATCAATGTATCCACCACCATCGTCATAAATCCCTTTGGTCTGCCTACTAACAAAACCTTGTGGATAAAGGTATTTAGTGAGATTTAATTTACTTGTTATGTTTTCAATTCTATTTATATCACCTGTACTTTCAACATCACCCTTTAAAAATAATTCTGTTTTTTCAATCACTCTAAAATATAATGCTGGAATATTTTCTTGAATATAATTAGACACCCATGAAAAAGTCATCATTAATAAAAATATAAAAATAAGTAAAGTTTTAAATAATCTTTTAAATTCTTTAATATTAATAAAAAATAAAATTATAAAAATAATTAAAACAGCTAATACAAAAATTATTACCTGACGCCTCATGCCTGAAGTTAATGACAACAGTATTAAAAGTATAATTGAAAAATTAAACACCTTAAAATGCTTCTTAAAAAATGAAATGCTGAGGAGAATTGGTATCGCTAATAAATTACCTGTTGAGGAAATTGTCTCTATTTGACCAATTAAATAAAGATTGGCATAGAAAAGAGATGAAATAATCCAACCAACAATTGAACCTAAAGCTAAATACATTATAAAGTCTAAATCTAGATTATTCGATCTAGAAAAAAAAATAAAAGAAATTATTAATGTTAAATATGTCCTAGAAGACCCAAGTATTTCCATAGTAGAATATCTACCAATTAGAAATGAGATTAAGAGCAATAGAACCCATATACTTAAATATTTAAACCAAACGAGAAAAGAAGCATGCGTAAATCGGAATTTTGATTTATAATAAAAGAAAAAAGGAAGAAAAAGTATCTCGGGATAAGATCCTGAGAATCCAAGCAATTCCATTACTAAAACAGAACTAAAAGGAGAAAAGACTAGAAATCCTATGAGAAAAAAAATAAAAAAATGATAATTTTGATTTTTCAATCTTATTATTTATAAGGTTAAGCCTTCAATTAATTCCCATCTATTATTTCGCCAGGAAATTCTTTTAGTGGGATAAAAAATATTTACTGAATAAATTATTGAATAAACATATTTTGGTAGTCGTGATTTGGGAATAAATATTCTATTAAAAATAAGAAAAAAAAACTTCCTCATCATTGTTTCAAAAAAATTGTAAGTATAACATCCGTTAGAATTCAAAACGTTCAAGGCTTCTTTCATATAACAGTTATAATTCAAGACCGACAACTGATTATTATGGCTTCGCATACCTCCAATAATAGTTGAAACAGAATAAAGCTCTGTATACTTATAAAAATTAAACCACAAATTAAAATCACCGGCGAATTTGAGATTTGTATTTAATTTGGAACCTGACTTTTCCCACAAACTTCTTTTCCAGAATGTAACTTCTTGTTGAATAAAGTAAGTAGAAAACCAACGACCTCCTGTTAAATTTTGACCCTTTACAAAACTGTTTTTATTGAAGCCTGGCCTATAATCAACATTAACTGCTCTTCCCGCAATATCCCATGTAATACCACTTGTTGCTGTTAACCATTCTATTTGGGGAAAGCTTTCAAAAATCTCCTGAACAATGGAAAAGGCATCAATAGTATATTTATCATCACTATTTAACCATGCCATGATCTCTCCAGTTGAATGATCAAATCCTTTCTGAATAGCATCATACATTCCAGAATCAGGTTCACTTACCCAATAAGAAATAAAGTTTTCGTATTTAAGTATAATATCCAAACTTTCATCAGTACTACCTCCATCGATAATTATATATTCTATATTTGGGTAATTTTGATTAATTACTGAAAGAATAGTATCTTCTAAAAAATGACCTCCATTATAATTTGTTGTGACAATTGAAATTTTGGGGAGTTTTTTATTTAACATATAAAATTAAAACAATTTAAGTACCTTCTTAAGGCTTTCAATTACAAATTCAATTTGTTGGTTACTATGACAAGTTGATATTGGAAGACTCAAAGTTTGGTTGTGAATTTTTTCAGAAATGGGATATCTCCCCACGAAAAAACCTTTATAAGCATCCTGTTGATGTGGGGGAATAGGATAATGAATTTCGGTTCCTACTCCAACTTTTTCGAGCTCATTTTTGATTTTATCCCTATTATTTGAAAGTATATTGAAAATATGCCAGACACAATTTTTCTCTGCAGTAGATGGTAATTGAATATTATATTCTATTAATTCACTTAAATACATTTTTGAAATCATGCTCTTATGGTTAATTACCTTTTGATAATCCATGATTTTTGCTAGCAAAAAACTAGCTTGAATTTCATCTAATCTAGAATTCCAACCGATGAATTTATTATGATATTTTTGATGGCTTCCATAATTACGAAGAGCCTTAAGTCTTATATAAACATCTTCATCTTTACATAATATTGCTCCAGCGTCACCTAAAGCACCTAAATTTTTTGTTGGATAAAAACTAAATGCTCCAATATCACCAAAAGTACCAGCTTTTTGATGATCAATTTCAGCGAAATGACATTGGGCACAATCTTCAACAATTACAAGATTTTTAGATTTTGCAAATTGAACAATTTCATCCATTGGACATAACCGACCATACAAATGAACAGGCAATATAGCGACACATGATGAAGTGTAATTTTTCTCTAAGCTTTCAACGGTAATATTATAGGTATAAGGGTCAGGTTCTACTAGAACAGGAATTAAATTAGATCTCAAAATAGCTAATATACTTGCAATATATGTGTTAGATGGAACAAGAACTTTAGATCCAGCAGGAAAATTAAATACAGACAAGCCTAAAATCAATGCATCTAAGCCAGAAGCAACGCCTAAACAAAAACTGCCATTATGTAAAATACTAAACTCATTTTCAAAGTTTTCTACTTCATTACCAAGCACATACCACCCACCCTCAATAATACGTTTAGCATTAGAGTGTAGTTGGTTATAGTATGGAGCATTTACTTCTTTAAGGTTTTCGTATGGAACTAGGATATTCTTCATATATGTAGTCTTCAGGGTTAAAATATTCAGAGGCAAAAACCATCAAAATTGCATCTTTAGAGAAATTAAACATAACATGCCAATCTTCAGGCTCTAACAATAAACATTTATCTGGTGTTGTTAGATCGAATATCTCCTCAAATTTTGAATTATTTGAGTAGATAGAGCACGAACCTTGAATACAAACTGCAGCCTGTCGAGTTAGGTGATGCCTGTGACCACCACGATTAGATTTATCAACGCCATAAATATAAAAAACTCTACGAATTTCAAAAGGTAAAACACGATCAACTACCGTCAGGTTTCCTCTTTTGTCTGTAAATGTTTGTAGTGATACAATACTTGCCATACTTATTTAAATAATTTATAAAATGATGTTCTTTTTTGAAGCCCCCCAAGTTTAATCAAAACAGGATGACTAATTAAATCTTTTATAAAGGTTATAAACAAAGAATTAACTTTTTGTTTATATCGAACAAAAACGGAGTCATTTTTATGACCTACTTTTTTTAATAAATGCCAGTAGTAAAAATACAGATTCTTAACTGAATCGCTAGGACTTTTAAAATTATAATTCAATAAGCCATCAACACTATGAAAAATACTTTTTACTTTAAATCCATGAAAATGAAAAAAGACAACTTCCTTATTTTTTACATACAAATTTTGATCTTCAAACCTTATGTCGAATTTTTTTAAATTCCACGGAGCCAAACCAATTTCAGGTGTGGGAAATTCCAAAATCTCTTCAAATTGTGAATTCCATGAGTCAAGATATTTTTGATCGGCGTAACGATTTAAATCATCAAGGTAATCTCCACAATATTCTTGACAAGAAGCACACCAAATTTCTAAACATTTTAATCCGTTAGAAGTATTTGGAAATGATTGAAATGAAACATTATACTTACCATATTGTTCCCAACTCATAAGGTCTGAAGGGAAGTCATGCTTAGTAATCCCTATTTTATCTCTACCTAATGAGTCAATATATTTTTGCGGGCTTTTGAAAAAAAGTAAATCTGAATCTAAAGTTGTAATACGATCTACATAACTATACTTTTTAAGTATATATAAAGGTAGAAAAGGGCTAAGTGTAAACAAATATTCTATATATGTTCTGTTTGATTTACAATCAAGTAATTGAGGAAAAGATTTCTCTAAGTCTTCATGTCTTATTAATTCTATAGAATCATCATACATAAAATATTCCTCTACTTCACTATCAAGACACAAAATAAATAATTTAGATAAATTGTTTCCAAGACAACCTTTCAACGAGGTAATCATTACCTCGGCTCTGGAAATATAATTTTTATCAAAAAAAGTGGCGAAAAACATTAATTAGATGGTTTTATAGCTTCAACATATAAAGAATCAGGTTTCCTAGGTTGAAAATCTTTACCATCCAATTGGTATAAAGGCCATGAATCTTCGTAACTTTCAAAAGCACTTGTAACTCTAAAATCAACAAAACCATGGTCTGTCAATAATAACCTTAAAGAATACCTATCATACATCCATTTGTGAATCTCACCGCCTTGGCGAAATTTCCCAATTTTGAATTCCTCACTTTTAAATGATTTCAACGAACGAACAAAAAACCTTAATAGGTTAGATATAATAACTTTTATATTATTCTGGGGGTGATCAATATTTTTCTTGCTATCCAGTATCCTGTTTCTAATAACTTTCCCTTCATCACCAATCCGTTCAAAAACAAACTTTTCGTTAACAATATGTGGTTGTGCTAAATAGTCTAACATTCTTCCTCCAGAAATATTTCTGACTGTTTGATCATACATTTCAATAAGCATCCATTTATAATTATATTTATAAATTTCATTATCTAAATTATTCCATGCTAAATCAAGATACTTGAGGTAGTTAGCCGCAATTTTTTCTAAATCTGGTATAGAAATACGAATTATTCCACCTGGTTTTAGCACTCTATAACACTCTCGAATAAAAGTGAATCCGTCTAATTCGGAGAAATGCTCTAATACATGTGAATGATAAACCATATCATAAACATTATCTTCTGAGGGTATCCCTTTTAATAAATTGTACTCTAATACATTTGATTTATTTGATTTGAAATCTATATTAGTCCATTCTGAAGCACTTGAAAAATGCACCCCGCAACCAAGGTTTAAATATTTTTTGTTCATGATTTTAATTTTAATATATAGCCATTCCAATCAACTTTCTGATTATTTAGGTTAATTGAGTTAGTAAACCCGTTATTAAACACAGCTTCTACTTGGTAATTTATAAATTCAAATAATAGTTTTTCTTCGGAAAATATCCAAGATGGATAGCTTGCATTATAAATTTCCTTTGGAACGGATTGGACAACTATCATATCCGTTTGCAAAGCGGTGGTAGGTGTTCGATCAATAATTATGTATTTACAATTTAAAGAACATATTTTTTTAATAACATCCTGCGGGAATTCAAGATATTGTAATACGCTACTCAAAACTATTAGATCAGGTTTATACATTTGAGATGCCTCTTCTATAGAATTAAAAAAAAGCAATTCCTCATTTTGGAAATATTTTTTTCCTTCTTTCACAAAATGTTCTTGTTCAACAATACACCATTTTAAATTGAGGTTATAATTTAAATATGCCTTATTTTGGAAATAAGTAGAACCAAAACTCCCGCCAAAATCTAAAACGTTTAACTTTCCACTTTTTACTATTATTATTTTTTGAATTAGAGCTAATAATGGCCAACTATATTGAACAGATTCAAATAATACAGAATCTCGTTCGTACTTAGCCTCACCATTTTTAACTTTTAAAGCTGATATTTTACACTTTTCAAGAATTTCTAGTTTATCATATCCGTCAGCATTCAGTAAAGCATCCTTCCAAGATGAATAATTCCCACTCCAACTAGACTTTTCGCTTATAAAATAATGGAAAATATCGAAGAAAATTGGAGGCGTAACTTTTTTAATAAATTCCTTAATTTGGCCCATTTATTAATATTTATTCGTGATGATTGATAGGTTTTAAACGCATAGTAAAAAGCATCACAGTCCTTGATATCTATTTTACTAAGTTTAGTTATGTGGCTTTCAAATAGTTGCTCAATTTCAGCATGACCACAATGTGTACCACTTCCATCAAGACCAATATTTAACACCAAAGGTTTAAGAGGATGTAAACAATAACAATCATTCAAAAACAATGAGGCATGCCATCTAATTGCCCAAGAATCATTCTTTCCAATAATTTGATTTTCTAACATTTCTACAAAAGAATGTGTTCCATTCCTATTAAAAGAATATTCTAACTTATTACTTTTTATTTTATCCAATAAGTCTTTGCCATTGGGATTAAATAATTTCCATGATTCTTTCCAAGTTGCCCAACCCCAACAGTCTCCCCCACGAAGAAAAAAAGTTGAATCTTCAAATAGAGTTGTATCTAAATTATAATTCCAAGCATGAATACAACCCACCTTGTTCTCATATTCATAAAGATCTAAAGCTTCATTCATATATTTTAAGAAACCCTTTGATGGAACTATATCATCTTCTAATACAATTATACGACCAAATCGATTTACTATCTCAGTTACACCGCTGATTATAGAATTAGATAATCCAAGATTTTGCTCTCTAAGAACTACATGGATATTTTTAAATCTATTTTCCTCTTTTGCAATTTTTCTAACCGCTTTTACATTCTCATGATCTCTTTCATTACTATTAGGCTTTAAACCATCGCAGTATATAAACAATTCACTCTCACGAGCCTCATCATTATTAGCTAAGGCATCAAGCATTATTTTTGTATGTTCGGGTCTATTGTATAAAAAAAGAACTATTGGAGAATATTTCATATACTGAATCTAAACTTAATATGTTACTCTATCAAGTTTCTTTTTTTTAAAATATTTTCTATTGGTTTTAATGTACAATAGGCATTGTAAGCTTCAATTCTTTTATCTAAAAAACCAAACCTTTTTACCAAGCTATTAAATTTAGGTAGTTTACTTAAAAGATTATATGTTATCCAAAATTTAGAATTTTGATTAATATTATAATTAATCCACTTGATATAACTAGGTTCGATTAATTCCTCCATTAAACTAGTATCTAATAGTGGTACTGGATTTTTAATCAAACCTTGAAGATCTAGTGAATTTTCAGTAGAAAAATTTAAATTAAACAATTCTAAAGCAATATTATTTCGCTCAAATAAATTTTTTTGCCAAATACGATTTTTTCTCCTACTCTCATTAATGGACAACATTGACATTGCAATTTCTAAGTCTAAAAATGGCGTCCAAACTTTAAAACCTATACTTTCTGGGATAGTAATTAAATAAGACAACAAGATAATTTTAAGCCTCATTGCTTCAACAATTCTAATCTTTGGATTTTTTAATTTAGTTTTATTAATTTTAAAATATTCATCCTTCAATGTACTCTTTACATTCTTAAATTTGCTAAAACTCGAATTAGCATTTATTCCATGTGAATAACTTAGATTTACTAAATCATTAGAACTTTTCAACTCTTGAATTTCAAGACTTCCTGCCCATATATCACCAATTATCCCACTCAAAACAGAACATTTACTTACATCTAACTCATCTGCAATAGCATTGTAGAACTCGATATGATACATACCATGAGCATGTGTTGAAATCCCAAAAATACTATCCCATTCATCTAAGTAATTAGTGAAATTGCCAAGTTTAATTTGACTCCATTTGGTCCCCAAAATTTTAGATAGCTGTCTTGCAAATACAACTTCTTTCGAGTTATTTTGAAAATCAGAAATACCGTAAGTATAAGACGAAATTCTAGATTTTTCTGAAACAAACAAATTTAAAAGTCGCGAATCAAAGCCACCACTGGTGGGAATAATTAATTTATCATCTGTAGAAGCCTCATATTTAATTACTGAATTTTTCACTAAATTTATTACATCAATTTCATTTATATCTAAGTTCAAATACATTTCCATTGGATCGGGTAATTCAATAATTTTTATTTCATCATCAGTTTTAAATAAAACTGATGAATGACGAAGAAATTTAACCCCATCTATTGGTGTTTGCTGGAAAACCGAATACCCAAAATCTAAGTAATTATTAAACCCTTCTGGGTGAAATTGTAAGTTTTTATAATCAATAACGTCATTTATGTTATAACTAACTTTTTTAGTTAATTCATTATAAAAAACGGGCTTAGAAGCTAGCCAATCGGTTTCGAATTTTATTTCCATCTTTAAATTTTAAAAAACTTATCAACTAATAAGGATGATTCTTTAGTTCTAAGATCCAAAATCTCATTAGCTAACAAACCTAAGGCAGTTTTTATAGCCTGACGATGAGTTTCACATGCAAACAAATGATATCTTATGTGTATTGTATTATCAATTTTAACTCTAGAATCCACTTTGAAATAACTTCTGAGAAAACCATATATTTTTCTTATTAGACTTAAACTAGCCTTATTTGATTCAAAACCTAAAAGTCTCGAATAAAACTTCACATAAATTCTAAGCGCTACTTCTTGCCAAATAGCCTCAAGTAATAATGGATCACTTAAAGGTTTATTACACATGTTTAAATAAACCAAATGATCATTTTTATCACTTTTAATAACTTGAACACTATTCTTTACTTGCAAAATTTCAAAAGTGTGTAAAGACCAATTAAAATTAAACTTATTAAAATCTACTTTAATTCCATATGACCATAAACCATTTTGATAGTCACCCCAAATGTTTGGATCTACTAAAAAATTTCCACAACCATAAATAATCAAACCCTCTTTATATTCTTGATAACCCTGTGGTAAATGAGAATGATGACCATGAATTATTGACGCACCAGCATCAATATACGACTTATATAAATCAACAAAATATGGGATAGGCCAAGGTGAGTCCTCAGGACCGGCGTGACAAGAAAGTATTATATAATCAACTTCCTTTTTTAGTTTAGAAATCTCAGTATATACCCATAAGCCAAATTCACATACCCCTGGTCTAGAAAAATTTGAAATACCAAATTGAGCTTCACAAACCGAAATAATTCCAATTTTTATACCATTCTCAATTACGATCAAAGGTTTTCTAGAATCAAGAATAGTCTCCCCAAAACCACAATGTAAGTGTCCTAATTTGTCTAATTTATCGATTGATTCTTTAGCTCCCTTGATTCCATAATCCATGAAATGATTATTAGCAAGCGTGAAAATAAAATCGTTTGTAGACACAGGTAATTGAGAACCAAATAAATTTGGACCCGCTTTTGTGGTTTTCTTAAAATTCTCTATTTTCGAGATTATTGGCCCTTCTAAATTTATAAGGCACAATTCATTTTCAAAAGGCAAATTAAATTCAATGGAAGAAGTTGCCCAATCACCTAGTAAATACATTAAATTTTTAATTTTGCTAAACAATCGAAGAATTCATTTTCTAATACGAACTGCTCATTTAACAAAAAAATACTACCATCTTGATTAATAACAAATAAATCATAATCTAAATCAAGCCATATTCCTAATAATTGCTGTTTCGTTGAACCAAAAGAATTTAAGGTAGGAGAATTAACTTCAAAAATTATTTCTTTTACCTTTCTACTTTTTAACAAACTTAAAAAAGAATTAATTACCTTAAATTCAAGTCCTTCTATATCTATCTTGATCAAATCAATATCCCCAATTTGAAAAATATTAATAAAACTTAAAAAATCAATTCCAAATACTTCAACTTTTTCTAAATTATATCCGCGAGTGAATTCCGCTCCTTTTTCAGAAATATTTTGCCAACCATTAGCATTATCATAAACATTTAAAGTAACAGGTGAGATTTTGTCATTTATTGCAAAATTAAAAACATAACTCGAGTTGAAATCATTTAGCTTTAAGTTTTCCTTGATTCTTAAATAATTGTTGGGATCTGCTTCAACAGAATAAACTACTCCTGAACCCTTTGAGTTCTTCCACAAAGCAACAGATACTGCACCCAAATTAGCACCTAAATCTATTGATATATTATATTCATTATTATTTATATAATTAATAACATTAATAGCATCGGTTACAGATTCACGTTTTTTATACATTTTAAGATTATCATTACGAGTCAAATAAAATTTTTGTCCAAATAAATCAGTAAAAACGAATTTTTTATTTTTAAATAAATTTAGCATATTTTTTATAAATTATTTTTTTTCCAAACTGCAGGAATATACAAATTACCAAAACTTGAATCATATTTTGCATTTACAGAAAATTCACTTCCAATACTTGAAATATTTAAAAGGCCAATATTTAAAGCACTAAACAATAATTCACCAGGAGTCCATAATTTTAACGATATATTATATTTTCCAGGCATTAAATATAAATTTGAAATATGACAACTCACTGCACCTTCACCAACTAAATCATTAAGGTCATCGTTTTCTGTTTGGTAATCACTAATTAAGGTTGTGACACGAGAATTTAAAGTATCTTCAATAATTATACAAAACTGTGGTTTTTTAACAATACTATTAAATGAGTAGCCTATTTCAAACAAAAGATTATCTCCGCATCCTAATTGTGCTTCATTTGTTTTCAATAATAAATAAGTTAATTTAATATTTGAATATTCTGAAAAATTCAATTTGATTTTTGAATTGAGTACTACTTCATGCGAATTATCATTATAAATAGTAATTGCATTTTTAGTATCTCCAATAAAATTTATTTCACCACTCTCCAATACTATAGATTTGTTACATAACGAACTAATACTCTCCATATTATGACTTACAAATAGTATCGTTCGGCCTTCCTCCTTTGAAACGTCATCCATTTTCCCAAGACATTTTTTTTGAAACTCAGAGTCACCAACAGCTAGAACTTCATCAATAATTAATATATCGCTTTCTAGGTTAGCGGCTACAGCAAAGGCCAAACGAACATACATCCCAGAAGAATAGCGTTTTACAGGGGTATCAATATACCTTTCTACTCCTGAAAAATCAATGATTTCATCAAGTTTTCTGGTAATTTCATAGCGACGCATACCAAGAATAGCTCCATTTAAATAAATGTTTTCACGTCCTGTCATTTGAGGATTAAATCCGGTACCAACTTCTAGGAGCGATGCAATTCTTCCATTCAATTTAAATGACCCTGTAGTAGGTTTTGTAACTTTACTTAATAACTTTAATAACGTACTTTTACCTGCACCATTTCTGCCAATAATTCCAACTACATCACCTTTTTCAATTTCAAAATTGATATCCTTTAATGACCATACATAATCGCTAATTCCTTTAATACTCCTGTCGTTTAACTCCCCTATTTTTAAATACGGATCGTCGTTACCTCTAATTTTATTCCAAAGTCTATTCAAGTCGTGGCTTAAAGTTCCTGTTCCTACTTCCCCCAATCGGTATTGTTTAGATATATTTTCAGCTTTAATCGCTAATCTACTCATATCTTGTTGATTTTTAAATTAAATCAATTAATAGTGATATCTTGTGTTATTCTACAACCATTTAAACCGTATCCATAAAGCTTTTTTCAACTTTATTAAACACAACAACACCAATAATTAAAATTATAATTATTAATACTGAACTAAATATTAAACTTGTACCATCAAAACCTCCAGAACCTAAATAAGCATATCTAAAACACTCAAAAATACCTGTCAAGGGGTTCCACTTCATTATCTCTTGATATTTTAATGGTATGGTATTCATTGAATAAACTACAGGCGTCGCATACATAAACAACTGAACTCCAAAAGTAAGCAAAAAAACCAAATCTTTATATTTTGTAGTTAATGAGGAAAATATCATTCCTAATCCTAATGAAAAAAACGCCATTAACAATAGTAAAAAAGGAGTAGCGAGCACCCAAATGTTAGGATATATAATCTCTTTAAAATAGGCATAATAAATAACGACAACAATAAATAAAAGGAACTGAATTACAAATTTCATGAGACCTGACACAATAATTGAGAATGGCATAATCAGTCTAGGAAAGTACACTTTACCCATTAATGTGGCATTATCTTTAAAAACAGTGGCGGTTTTTGTAAGTGATTCTGAAAAATAATTCCAAATAGTAACTCCTGCTAAATAAAACACTAATTGTGGGGCTCCATCTGTAGATAATTTTGCAATTTGACCAAATAGTAATACGTACATTAATGTTGTTAAAATTGGTTGCACAAAAAACCAAATCGGGCCTAATATGGTCTGTTTATAAAAGGTGACATAGTCATTTTTAACAAGCATAAGCAACAGATCTCTATAGTTCCATAATTCCTTTAGATTAATCGCAAGAAGCGAATGATTAGACTTTATTTCTTCTGTCCAAATCTGTTTTTCATTCATTTTCAGATTATTAAATTATATATTATGCCTTAGAGTCTTGCAATAGGTGTAAAGCTAATATTTTCTGTAGATAAATATCCAAATAAATCCATCTGTACACGTATTTGATTCATATAATTTGTTATTTGGTTTAATTAGCTTCTTCAACAAGTTTTAAATATTCAGAAACAGTTATTTTTATCCCATCGAAGAGACTTTTTTTAGCAACCCAACCAAGTTCCCTAATTTTACTAACATCCATCAACTTCCTTGGTGTACCATCTGGTTTTGTTGTATCAAAAACAAGTTGCCCTTTATATCCAATTTCTGAAGCAATAAGCTGGGCTAATTCTTTTATGGAAACATCAGTGCCACATCCAATATTAACAAAACCCTTCTCATTGTAATTTTGAAGTAAGAAAAAACAAGCATCTGCTAAATCATCAACATGTAAAAATTCTCTTCTTGGTGTACCAGTTCCCCAAATAGTAACAGTGGATTCATTATTTCTTTTAGCTATGATAATTCTTCTAATTAGCGCAGGTAGCACATGTGAATTTTCTGGATGGTAATTATCATTGGTTCCATACAAATTGGTAGGCATAGCAGCAATAAAATTACAACCATATTGATCTCTGTAAGAATCACAAAGCTCTATCCCTGCAATTTTTGCAATTGCGTAGGGTTGATTAGTTAACTCTAAATAGCCACTTAATAAATATTCTTCTTTCAATGGCTGCGGAGCCATTTTAGGATAGATACACGATGATCCTAAAAACAATAACTTAGTTACTTTATTCAAATAAGCTGAATGAATAATATTGGCCTCAATCATCAAGTTGTCATAAATGAATTCTGCCCTATAAGTGTTATTAGCATGAATTCCTCCAACTTTTGCTGCAGCAAGTATTACGTATTCAGGTTTTTCTTTTTCAAAAAAATCATTTACAGCTTGCTGGTTTCTTAAATCTAATTCGTTTGATTTTCTTGTAACAATATTGTTATATCCTTCCTTTCTCAGTTTACGTTCCAATCCAGAACCAACCATCCCTCTGTGTCCAGCAATATATATTTTAGCAGTTGTTTCCATGCTTACAATCCACTTCCTTTAGTATATAATTCCTTTTTAAACAAAGAAACATCACTTGCTACCATTTCTTTAACCAATGCCGCTAAATCATATTTTGGTTTCCATCCTAATTTAGTCATTGCTTTAGTTGGGTCTCCAATTAATAATTCAACTTCTGTTGGTCTGTAATATTTAGGATCTACTTTCACAACAACTTGACCTTCATCCAATTTGTATTCACCCATATTCTTTACAACATAACCTTCTTCAGCTTCATCCTTACCTCTAAATTCCAATTCAATTCCCAATTCTGCAAAACTCATTTTTACAAAATCTCGGATAGTAGTAGTAATTCCTGTCGCTAAAACAAAGTCTTCTGGTTTTTCTTGTTGCAATATCAAATACATACCTTCAATATAATCCTTTGCATGACCCCAGTCTCTTTTTGCATCTAAATTCCCTAGATACAGGCAAGAATCCATTCCTAGAGAAATTTTTGCTGTGGCTCTTGTGATTTTTCGTGTTACAAAAGTTTCACCCCGTTGTGGTGACTCGTGATTAAATAAAATACCATTACATGCATACATGTTATAGGCTTCTCTATAATTCACCGTAATCCAATAGGCGTATAATTTTGCAACTGCATAAGGAGAGCGAGGATAAAAGGGCGTAGTTTCAGATTGTGGCACTGCTTGCACTAATCCATATAATTCTGATGTGGATGCTTGGTAAATTTTTGTTTTATTGATTAATCCCAGTAAACGAACAGCTTCTAAAATTCTAAGTGTTCCAATACCATCCGCATTAGCTGTATATTCAGGCTCTTCAAAACTTACATGGACATGGCTCATTGCAGCCAAATTATAAATTTCGTCAGGTTGAACTTCCTGAATAATACGTATTAGGTTCGTACTATCGGTTAAGTCCCCATAATGCAAATGCAAATTTCGATGTTGTGTATGTGGATCCTCATAGATATGATCAATTCGTTGCGTATTAAATAAAGAAGATCTTCTTTTTATTCCATGCACTTCATATCCTTTATTTAATAAAAATTCTGCCAAATAGGCTCCATCCTGACCTGTGATTCCAGTAATGATTGCTTTTTTCACTAGTTATTTTTTTATTTTGTTTTACCTAACAACCAAGAACTTGATTGAATTTTATTTCCTAACCCATCGATTAACTCAATACCTAAAGTTTGACAGATGGGTACTTCTGGAATGGAATTGTTATTTTGATCCCCTCCATTGGCAAAAGCCAATTGATATTCATTTCCAAATTGTGCATGGAGCATTTCCAATGTCTTGCAGACTGTCCGGTCTTGGTCGATGGATATAAAGGCCTGATCCACTTCCTTGATGTGTTGGACAATAAACAGACGTTCGTCTTCTTTTTGAAACTCCTTGGAACCTTTTAGAGCTCTTTGATGATCCGAGTTCACAATAACGAAAAGTAAATCTCCCTTTTCTTTCGCATGGACAAAATACTCCAAATGTCCCTTGTGAATAGGATTAAAGTACCCAGAAACGATAATAATTTTTGGTTTCATTAGATATTCAATTTGGATTCAACTTGCATTCCCTTTATAAACTCCTGAAGTGGTTTCTTGGCTAAAATCCAGACTCCTGTAAAAATTAAGCCTATAAAAAAAGCCCCTAGCACATAGAGGCTTTTCTTTGGCCCCGTTTTTTCCTTAGGTACCTCTACTGGGTCCAACACAGAAAAGGTGGGTGTATCTTTACTCAATTGGATGGCTGCTTGTTCCTTTTGTTTTGCCAATTCGGAATACACCGTATTCACCAAATCAAATTCTGCTTGCAGGCGTTCCAAGCGAGTCAAATAAGTTGCTGAAAGTACATTTTGGTTCCGATCCATGTAGCCAGCGAGTTGGTCTTGAATTGAAAAAAACTCTTTCTGCTTCACTTCAAATTGCTTTTCAATAAACTCGTACTGTGCTTTCGCATTTTTTATTTTGTGCTCAATAATCCAATCCTGCAGTACCTTCTCAGTTACTTTTGCCACTTGTGCTGCTATCAGGGGATTACCTTCCACGACATTCAAGGAAACAAATCCCTCCTTTTTATCATTAGCAATACTAATTTTCCCGGCCAAAGCATTATGTAACTTGTACTCTTCATCAGACAATGGTTGTAAACCAGAATCATCTGGACCTCCTACTGTTTGTTCTGAACTTGATAATGCGCCGATTACCTTACCTGGTAAACCAATCGTATACTCTTGAATGATACCCATTGCTGAGCTAGGTTGATTCTCTAGATAGTTTCTATAGGTTACCGAGTCCCCATTGACTATAACCTTGGCATCCAAAATTCGCTTACGAAATGGTTCAGATGCCAATACCGTGGCATACATACTGGGAGGGATCTCTCCCCCACCTGCAGCTCCAGTACTCAAGTTGATACCCGCCAGCGAGGCTAAACCGCCTAAACTCCCCGATAATCCTCCACCTGCTTGTGCCGTTTGCGGCAAAAAAGTACTGCTGGCAGTGTAAGTAGCAGGGGTTAGAAAACCGATTATGCCCCCCAAAATACCACAGATGGTGGCGATGGTAAGGATTTGCTTGCGGGCTTTCCAGAGGGGGAGGATGAGATCGCGGAGATCGATTTCGTCTTCGGAATTGGATGGGGATGGGGTATTGTCTGTCATTGCAGAATGGTTTTTAACCACAAAAAGAATTTTTTTTAACCACGAATTTCACGAATTAGGCGAAGAACATTTCAAGGCAAGTAAACATTAATTAAATCCTTCATTTAAATTTTAAGCCACCTAAAGGTGGAATTTGACGAATTGAGATTAGTGAAGAAGTAACTATTCAATTTGCTATTTTATTCTTCGTCAAATTCCGCGGGACGCGGCTATTTAATCAATCAAAGAAGTAAAAGGGTATAGACGATAACTGAATCTGCGAATTATGTTCTTCGTTTAATTCGTCTAATTCGTGGTTAAACCCTTATTTTCTAATTCGAGGTTAACCTACCTTCGGCAGGCAGGCTCCTCTTTTAATTCGCTGGTATCAACTGGTTAATCAACAATCCCAGCGTTGCCAAGCTAGTTCCAATCCCGATCCAGCCCTGGGCAGTGATGCCTTCGCGTTCAGGTTTTTGGGGAACGACAATCTCGGCACCGGGCTCTACACGAGGGAAGAAGGACATAAATAAGAACTTCTTGGTGCGGCTGACATTTCCGTTGGCATAGACCACATAAGACTTACTTTTACGGGAACGGTCGGTAAAGCCTCCCGCACGAGAAATGTACTGCTTAAAGCCAGCACCCTTTTCGAATCGGGTGGAGGTAGGAAAAAGCAATTCCCCTCGCATACGGACCGTCTGCAATTCCTTCGGAATAGAAAGCACATCCCCTTCCAATAGAATTAAATCTTGAACCCCTTGCGGATTCTTCAAGATGGCCTCCAAGTCAATACCAATCATTTCGGTAGTCTTCATTACTACCTGAATGGAATCGCGTTGAGCTAAAGCCTCGATACTTTCCTTTTTAAACTGGTCCACCATCAGCACTTCTGGGTTAGCAGAAGTCGCCTTAGACTTGTTTTCAATATCTTTTTGGATACGGCCTTCTAATTGTGCATTGAGCTCGCTTCGACTGAGGCTATCCAACGGCAAGTTTCCTTTTACAGACTGCAAAAGCTGCTGTTGCTGCTGGGCTTCTGTTGGGGACTGAAAGTACTCGTTGCGACGAATCAAGGTAGCCCCTTTCGGATAGGCAAAGGTTGTAAACCCTCCCGAACGGCGGAGCAAGTCCGAAATGCGCTCGTTGGAAGAAGTAAGCGCATACTCTCCTGGATACAAGATCTCTCCCTCTACGCGTACCAGCTGCTCAGCACGGTAGCTTGGGTTGCGGCGCACAATCACGTGATCAAAGGGCTGCAAGACAATGGGTGCCTCGCTGATACTTAAGTCAGCTGCGATGGATGCAGGCAAGATCTCGG
>JACCDO010062242.1_pt1 | contig 27907 bp, 31 predicted proteins | sample 7446101 | NCBI WGS metagenome assembly JACCDO01 (sample SAMN15323440, study PRJNA562643) | freshwater metagenome | isolation source: river surface water | place: USA:Blue River Watershed | collected 2017-08-16
AGGCTGACCTGTTGTAGGACAAATTGCGATATTGTCAGCTACTGCTTTAAAATGCGTTCTTCTTTTGTCTCTTCTTGTTGTAGAAGTTCTGCGCTTAGGATGTGCCATTTTACTTTATTTATATTAACTATTAGTTCAAATTCTTCAAGATTGCCCATCTTGGGTCAATCGGTTTATCGTCGTTATTATCGTCCTCTTCTTCGAAATCATCGTCATCATCGTCATGATCTTCATCTGACTCCCAATCTTCATCTTCCCAGAGTTCATCTTCATCATCCCAATCTTCATCATCAATGTCATCATCGTCTTCAGCGTTAACAATATGTTGCTGTATCAACGCCCACATCTCCTCATCACATTCACCCTCGTCGTGAAGTACACGTAAAGGCAACTGCGTTGTAATTAATTCATAGATTGGATTTGTAACATCAATCTGATAACTATCTGGATGCAATACAACTAACATTTCATCTTCTTCCTCTTCTAGTCCGAATTTATAGATTAGTTTGTAAGTACCATCAATTTCCAAATCCATCGGTGCATTACATCGATCGCACAAGGTATTTATCGTTCCTTCAGCATGAAAAAGCGCAATCATCATTGTCTCTTTCTTATCTAACTCTAAGGTTACTTTAACATTTCCTTGCTCGATAATGGAATACTCCATAGATTCAAAGAACGAGTTTCTTATCTCAAAATCAAATAGATGCTTTCCGATCTTTAACCCAACAAATGGAATTAGAAATTCATTTTGCATATATTCACTCTTTGATAAGGAAGGCAAAGATAATAAAATTAAACGAAGATTGTTTATATCTTTTTAATTTTTGATAAAACAAGCTCCGTTTTGATCTTTATCACTTTGACTAAAAATAATAAATTATTCTCTATTCCCAGAATAATTCTTCCTTTTTCCATCAGAAACCTGCTGAACCTGAAGTGGGTTTGCATGAATTTCTTTATGGAATTTTCTGTTTTTATAAATATCTAAAGCCAAATATATTGCACTACGCATCGACTGCGCATTAGCAATTCCTTGACCCGCGATGTCAAATGCCGTTCCGTGATCAGGAGATGTTCTTACAATTGGTAAACCTGCAGTATAGTTTACTCCATCTTCAAAAGACAAGGCTTTAAAACCGGTCAACCCTTGATCATGATACATGGCTAAAACTACATCAAATTGATTTATTAACGAAGAACCAAAAAAACCATCTGCTGGATAAGGACCATAAGCAGTTCCTCCTTTCTCGGTAAACGCTTGTATTGCAGGAATAATAACTTCCGTTTCTTCAGAACCTAATTTTCCTTGTTCACCTGCATGTGGATTTAATCCTAAAACAGCAATTTTAGGTTTTATTATCCCAAAATCTTTGATTAATGAGTTGTTCAGTTGATTTAATTTATTAAAAATAGATTCTTTAGTAATCGTGGTAGAAACCTCTTTCAAAGGAACATGTGTTGACACTAAAGCTACCTTTAATCGGTCACTGACCATCATCATCAATGCTTCATCTACGTTAGATAAGTGAGCTAAATATTCTGTATGACCCGGGAATTTAAAATCAACCTTTGAAATGGCCTCTTTTGAAATTGGAGCGGTAACTAAGACATCAATTTTATTTTGTGCCAAATCTTGTGTAGCTCTTTCTAAAGAAGCAAATGCATATTTACCTCCTGTTTCAGATACTTGACCGATTTCAAAACGAATTTCATCATTCCAGACATTAATAACATTTACACGATTAGAAATCGCTTCCTCTGCTGTTCGACATGACTGGTATGCAAACTCATCAATCTTTATCATCTTTTTATGATAGGACAATGTTTTTGTAGATGCATAAATAATTGGAATGCAATCTTGTAAAATTCGATTATCCGAAAGTGCTTTAATTACCACTTCTGGACCAATCCCGTTAATATCACCGATAGTAATTCCTACTCTAAATAATGATTTTTCTTTTTCTCTATCCATTAAAAGTGTTTTTCTATAAACTCATGTAACAACCTTACACCAACTCCTGTTCCGCCTTTACCTTTATAATTTTCTGGCGCTTCAAGAAATGATGGTCCTGCGATATCTAAATGTACATAGGGTGCCTTAACAAAATGTTCTAAAAATTTACCTGCTGTAATCATTCCAGCATATCTGCTACCAATATTCTTCATATCTGCGACAGAAGACTTTAAATCATCTTTATACTCATCCCAAAAAGGCAGTTGAACAACACGCTCATGTACATCGTTTCCAGCTTCAATTAATTTGTCTAATACTTTTTGTTTCGCATTTCCCATCATACAAGATGCTTTTGTACCAATTGCCACGACTGCTGCTCCTGTCAAAGTAGCGGCATCGATCACTAATTCTGGATTGAACTTAGAAGCATAAGCCAATGCATCAGCTAGAATCATTCTACCTTCAGCATCTGTATTCAAAACTTCAATAGTCGTTCCATCGTACATATGTATAACGTCACCAGGGGCATAGGCATTTAAACCAGGTCTATTATCTGTAGCAGGAATTAAACCAACAATATGAACATCCAAATTATTTAAAGCAGCAGCATATATCGTAGCTGCCATACAAGCTGCACCCGCCATATCACTCTTCATCAAATCCATTGACCCTGCAGTAGGTTTTAAACTTAACCCTCCTGTGTCATATACAACACCTTTTCCTACTAGTACCAGAGGTTTTTTATTTCGAGCATTTTTAGGTTTGTATTCAAGAATGGTAAATGTTGGTGGCTCGATTGACCCTTTATTTACCGCTAATAATCCCCCCATTTTTAAGGCTTCGATTTTAGATTTCTCTAAAACTTGTACAGAAAAGTTAGCCTCTTCTCCTAATTTTTGGATCTCGGTTGCTAATTGCGTAGCGGTTAAATAAGAAACTGGTTCGTTCACCATGTCTCTCGTCCAATATACCGATTTTAAAATATTGTTTAACTTTTGAATTTGATCTTTTTCAAATTTTCCGATAACCTCTACTGAAGCTAATTGGTATCTTTTCGAATCAGCATCTTTAAAATATTTTAAAAACTGATAATTTGAAAGTACCAATCCCTCTGCTAGGTATAATGCAGTGTCTTTTTTTCCAGAGATAGTCACCTTAGTAGCGTCTTTAGGCAATTTAGCTCTTACCGTATTACCAGCAATTCTAAGCTTTTCATTAGATAAATCATCTTTAACAAAAAAGATAAACTGACTCCCTAATTTTAAATAATCAATTTCCTCTTTACCCTCTAAAAAAGATTTTGCCACTTCCTGAGCTAAAGGGTGAATGTCAGCAATGGCGTTATTTTTCTTCCCTACTAAAAACACCAAATGCTCTTCAGGATTATATTTTTTTACTTCTACTATCATATTAGAAATTTTAAAGTCCTAAGTTAATGATAAAACAGAAAATAGAATAAAAAAGAAAGGGCAATCTAAGAAGACTGCCCTTTATAAAAATAAAGTTTTATTTATTTCAATTCAGAAATTTGTTTTTTGAATTGTGCATCAGCAGGATCAACTTCTGTCAATACCAATAAAATTTCCTTAGCTTTTGTATTGTCTTTGTTTCTGATATAATATTCAACCAAATATTTACCACAATCAATCATGATACGTTTGTTATTTCCTTGCGTACGTTCTTCTGGTTTTACCATGAAGAAAGCTTTTTCATAATGTGCTTTTGCCAACCATTTTTCATTTTTAGGATCAAGTTGGTATGAAGCGTTTCCTTTCCAATAAAAACCAGGAATGTAATTTGGTGCTGCCACATTTAACTTACTAAAAGTTGTATCTGCAAGCTGGTATTTTTTAGCACTGTAATATGCCCTTCCTAAGTCAAACAATTCTGTTGCGTTTAAATTAGACTCTTTTGATTTCAATTCATAATATTCTATTGCTTTATCGTGTTTCTTTAATTTAGAATACGATTTTGCAATTAGAATTAAATATTCAGATTTGTTTTTAGTCTCCAATTCATACCCTTTATTTAACTCAATGATGGCCAATGAATCCTTTCCTGTCGCCGTTAATAATTGTGCTCTGTATTTGTAATCAGATGCAATGATTTTTTCCTTAGGAACTTTTGCGAAGAATCCTTCTGATACCGTCAAACCTTTCGTTGCATTTTCTTTATCGTTCGTACATTCTGAGTAAGATGACATTAACATACGATCAACATAAAAATTAGAAAACCCATTATTCTTTAAATTAACTCCTTCTAAAATAACTTCACAGTATTGCTTCCCTAAGAATAAAGTAGTCATATATCGGTATCTAGCCTCTAAACTATTGTTGATTTCTAAATACTTTTTCCAATTGTCTAAAGCACGTTTAATTTTATTGGCTGACATTAATAATTCTGCATGTTCACGATAAGCAGGAGCATAATTAGGATCTAAGTTTTGTGCTTCCATAAAATATGCATTCGCAGAAGAATCAGAAGATGAAGATTTTAATCGCACATAAATTTTTGCAATACGAACCAATCCTCTTGCAGACTTTGGGTTAATTCCTAGTACAAAATTGTAGTTTTTAATCGCCTCATTTACATTTGCAGTTGAACGCAACATTAAAGCATCTCCTTTTAACAAATAGTTGTCTTCATTTTTTTCATTCAATTCGATCGCTCGATCAATGTAAGCTATCGCCTCGTCAAACAACTTTGAATCTGAATCCAACAAAGCTTTGGTGGCAACACGGTACAATTCACCGTTCTTTTTATTTGATGTTAATACCTGATCAAGAAGAACTTTACCCGTATTAAAATCTTTTTCTAACAATTTAATCTTTGCTTGAGAAATGATTGTAAATGGTAATGCTACATCTTTCGTTGATGCTAATTTCAAATAACCCAAAGCCGAATCTATCTCATTACGCTCAGAAAAATTTTCTGCTAAATAATAATAATACTCTGGTTTTGAAGCATCCGCTTTGATTAAATCTTTTAATTCTTTTTCAGCTAAAGTGTACTGTTCACTGTCAGTCAATTTAATTGCGTTTTGCAATGATTGAGCATTTGAAAATGATGCAACCAAAAGCACCAAAAAAAATAATTTTTTCATCTCTATTTTCTGTTTTTATTTCTTCTGCAAATAATTTGCCAAGTTTCGCAAAAGTAAGGAATTAAAGTAATTTGTTAGATCTTCTGTACGGATTTAATATTTTCTTAAACCTTCATTATTCCGTTCTCATTTCTATCAATCGAATGGGTGCATTAGCGGGAACGAGAGAAGATTGCTGTACAATCAATTGCCCTGGCTCTCTCAACATAAAATTGATTAAACTTGAATTAACCGAACTACGAGGGGCGTAATTAATCATCCAAATATCGCGTGTTAATGGGTATTCTTTAGTGTATAAAACTCCCGCATAAGGTTGAAAAGCAAGTGATTTATCATCTTTTCCAACCGAAGCAACACGTATTCCATTTAAAAAATACTTCGTGTCAAAATCATGCTGGTCACTGATCCAATTTACACCAATAACTCCTAATGAGTTTGGATTCTCTTTGATAAATTTTATTACTTCTTCATTGGACTTTAAAGCGGTAACATGATTTTCAATTGGCCCATTATCACATAATTTCTTTAAATAATTAAAATTGGCAGAATATGGCTTATCAAAAACAACTTGTATTTTTCGACCATCTTTCCAAGTAGATTTTTTACCCAAAAGAATATTCTTTAAATCGTCTACCGTATATACAGAATCGGAATTTGAAGGGTGAACAATAATCGCTACACCATCCGTAGCAATTTTATTACTTCTCACTTCGATATCTTTTGTTTTTAAAATATAAAGTTCTCTTTTCGTTAGCTCCCTTGATATAACAATCGTATTCACTTTTTTGTCATTCATCAAAAGTTGAATTGCACTATCTTCTGATGTATATTTTGGAATAAATTTAGCTTTAGGATACTGACTTTCGTAGGTATCAATACTCGTTTTAAGTAATTTTTGAAAAGAATCATCAATTACAATTTTTGCATATTCATACTTTGTTTTTTCACTCGAAGTGGAACTTCCTCCCCCACATGCTTGGACAAAGAAAAAAATAAAAATAAAAAAGGGAAATTTCATATTCCTAAGTGTTTTTATGTTTTGCATTTTTGAAAGTTAAATATAACATAAAGGCTCTATAAACTGCATAGACGCTCAAAATCGCTATCATCATTGGTTTTTTAAACCCATCCAAACGATCAGAAAAAACATTGGTAAATGCAATAAAGTAAAAAAGTACTACACATAATGTAATACTTACTAATGACATTGCAATATTTACAATTTTCATATACTAAAATTAAAGAAAAAGGCTGTCCTAAAAGACAGCCTTTGAATTATAATTGGAATCTAAAAGGAATTACGAAACGGTAATTTACTGGTTTACCATTTGATTTCCCTGGTCTCCATTTAGAACTTTGTAAAAGTGTTTTCTTAACAACTCGATCTAATTCAGGAGCAGAACTATTTAAGATTCTAACATCGTAAATTCTACCATCTTTAGAAAGTACAACTTCAGCTGTAATTTCACCTCCATCTGATCCGTCTGGGAATTCTGTGTTACGTGTTACCCATGCGTAAAAAGCATCCATACCTCCTGGGTACTCAGGTTCTTCGTCTACAAAATCCTCAATAGTTTCAACAGGAGCAGCTTCAACTGGACCATTTCCAGGGTTATCAACAACTGGTCCCCATGTATCTCCACTACCTTCCGCATCTTTAGCTCCTGTATTCACATCCTCAACTTGATCTTGTGTTTTAACGGGGTCATTTACTTCCTCATCCACAATAACTGGAGGAGGGTTAGCTACTACCTTAGGTCCTGGGGGCGGAGCTGGCGGTGGCGGTGGCGGTGGCGGTGTATCCTCTTTTTTAGAAGTCTGTATGGTTTTTTTAATAATATCAACCTTTGGTCCCTCTGCTTTATCTTGAGGTAAATTCTTAACAAATTTATAAATCCCAAAAGATATAGCAAATGAAGCAAACAAACTAAAAAGGATTATAGCCATATTACGATCGTAGTCTCTACGAAGTACATAAGCCCCATATTCTTTATTTCTTTCAGCAAAAACGATTTCATTTCTGTCTGTAGAAGTTATTTGTTGCCATCTTCTTGCAGTAAAATATTCATACAATGAAATCCCTGCAATGATAAGAGCAATTCCTATGATAATTCCCATACTCTTATTTTTTAGCTTTCATTAAATCTAATTCAGCAACTGTCAAGTCAACAGGTGCAACTACACCTACTTGAGCAATTTCTAATTCATCTACCAAGTTAACAAAGTTCTCGCAAGTAGCTTTGTCATCTGTTTTGATCAATACTTTCAATGCTTCTTTATCAGTTTGAAGTTTATTAAGTATATCCTTATACTTTTTCTCATCGATAGATTTTGCTTGAAACTTTGAATCTAACCCTTTTTTGTTACTAATAACATAAGAGTTCAATTTAGCTAACAATGTTCTTACTCCCTGAGGTCCAAACGTTGTTTCTTGTAATTGAGTTACTGGTTTTCCATCTTTATTTCCTGGTCCATAAAACTCCCCCGTGTAATAGAAGATTTTATCTTTAGTTAATAAAAAAGTGATACCATTATTCACTTTTGGTAAATCAGTAGGAGGAACATCCATTTTAGGTGGATATACCAAACTCATTACTTTCGGTTTACTAAACGTGGTTGTCATTACGAAGAAAGTAAGCAAAAGGAAACCTAAATCCACCATTGGAGTCATATCTATCCTCGTCGAGCCTTTCTTAGGTCTTTTCTTACCACCTTTTTCGTGGCCACCACCGCCGTTGTCTGCAATTTCTGCCATTTCTTCTAATTATTTTGGCGCTTTTTCAGCCGATGTTATGAAATTCAAGTTATTCAAATTTAAATCTCTAAACGTGTTAATTACATTTTGTGCATGTACGTAAACTGCTTTACCATCCACACGTAACACATATTTAGGTTCAAAATCGGATTTTACAGGATTATCTCCCTTCATAGCAGCTTCTTCAAACTTAGTTCTTCCAGTATTTAACGCAGCTAAGTTTCCAAAATTAATCCAATTTCTAAGCTGACCAGTAGCTGAATCAGCAGGAATTCCTAATGTTGGAAATTTTTTACGCTCAGTAGATTCCATGTCCAAATATTTAGGTAATTCTGCAATAGAACAACCGAAGCTAGACATTTTAGTAAACTCCTCTTTCTGTTTCTCAGTAAGTTTGAGTTTGTATTCACTCTCAATAGACTCGATTAATTCCATGCGTGCATCCGCGTGACTGATATCCATAAACACACGACCACCCTTGTCAATAGTGATTGTTAAGTTGTTTTCAGGAATCAATTTTTCACTTGTACTCGCAGGTGTTGTAACTTCTACTGGAGAATCTACTCTTGGAATAGCAGCAAGCATAAAGAAGGTCACAAGAAGGAATGCCAAATCCACCATCGGCGTCATGTCGATCGAAGGGGAATGTTTTGGAACTTTAATTTTAGGCATTTTCTAATGATTTAATTACTTTATAAATACTGCTTAAATTATTTAACTTTTGAAGCAAAAGATTGTACAATAGAGTAAGAAGCCTCATCCATCGCATATGTATTTCCATCAATTTTAGTTGTAAATAAGTTATATACAACGATAGAAATAGTTGAAGCGAAGATCCCTAAAAATGTGTTTACAAGTGCTTCAGAGATACCTGTTGCTAACTGAGCTGGATCTGGAGCACCACCTGCCATCGCAGCGAACGCTTTAATCATACCCAATACTGTACCGATCAAACCAATTAATGTTGAAACGGAAGCAGAAGTAGAAAGAACACCTAAATTTTTAGATAACATTGGTAATTCCAATGCAGTAGCTTCTTCCAATTCTTTTTGCATTGTTTCCACTTTTTGATCTTTATCTTTAGAAGCATCATTTGCAACTGATTCAAATTTCACTAAACCAGCTCTTACAACATTTGCTAAAGATCCTTGTTGAGCATCACAACTAGCTATCGCTTCTTCAATTTGATTATTCTCTAATTTTTCGCGGATATCTTCTACAAACTTATCTGTTCTTCCTTTTCCTCCAGCTTTAGCTAAAGTAACAAAGCGCTCAATAGAGAAAACGATAACGATTAAGTTCATTGCAATCAAAAATGGTACAATGATACCTCCTTTATGAGCAATTCCTAGGAAATTACCTTCTTTTGGTTCACCTTCTACATTACCTCCAACAAAGTTGTCTGGGTTACCAAGAACTTGCATGTAAATAATGATACCTGCTACTAAACACAACGCAACAGCAATCGTTGCTACCAAAGATGAAAAACCACCTGATGTTTTTTGTTTTGTACTCATCGCTTTTTTATTTTTTTAGATTTAAAATTTTTTTGACAAACATACATAAAAGTTTTAATTGTTCAAATCTCAACCCTCTATTTTTTCCTACTTTTTTAGTAGACTTTATTTTTTAAATTTAAAGCTGAATAACAATGATTTATTAAATAAAACAACCAAAACATTAAGATAAAACCAAGATTTTTTAATAAAGAATTTTAAGTTAGTTTATCAAAAGTTAACGCATTAATAATTTCTTAACAAAACGTTGAAAGTGTAAAATCATTGTGTGTAAAGAAAAAAAGTCATCGAAATGATGACTTTTTTTGCGGAGAGAGCGGGATTCGAACCCGCGATAAGCTTTAGACCTATACACACTTTCCAGGCGTGCTCCTTCAACCACTCGGACACCTCTCCAATATTCTTAATCCTTCAACCTCCCAATAGCTATGGGGCGGACACGTCTCCAATAATTCCGCTACTTATACCAACAGGCGGAACATAGAGATGAACGCTCCTCCTAAACTATCAAGATTTTTTATCGAAGAATACAATTCAAAATTGAAAAAATCTTAATTAATATAAAAGGAAGACAAAAGTAGAAAAATATTCCAATTAAACTACCGAAAGTTCTCCAGCTATACTTTGTTTTAGGATATTCTCTATTTCACATTTATCTGTTGAACTTCCCAAAGCAAACATCAATTTACAAATTGCAGCTTCAGTAGTCATATCACCCCCACCAATAACACCAATCTTTTGAAAGAATGAACTTGTTTCGTAAAGACCTTGTTCTACAGATCCACTTAAACACTGAGTAATATTCAATACGACTCCTCCTTGTTTTATGTAATCCGCAATCAAATCATCAAACAGCTTATCGGTAGGTGCATTCCCTGCTCCAAAAGTTTCTAAAACGATTCCTTTTATATTTTCAAAATCGAATAAACTTTTATAAACATTCGCATTAAATCCAGGGAAAATTTTCAATAAAGCAACTCTATTATCTAAATCTGTATATAGTTGTAAACCATTGATTTTTTTAGTATTTTGAATATCTTGATAAGTGATATGAATCCCAGCGTTTGCGACAGGAGGAAAATTTGGTGAAGCAAATGCTTCAAAAGCATTTGCAGAAATTTTAGTTGTTCGATTTCCTCGGTAAAGATTATTTTCAAAATAAATCACCACTTCTTGTACCCTTGCTTCACCATTACCTTTTTTTGCCGCTGCAATTTCTATAGACGTTAAAACATTTTCTCTTCCGTCTGTTCTAATTTCGTTAATTGGTAATTGTGAACCTGTTAAAATCACTGGTTTTTCCAATCCTTGTAACATAAAACTTAACGCAGTTGCAGTATATGCCATTGTATCAGAACCATGTAAAATAACAAAACCATCGTATTTCGCATAGTTATCAAAAACCATTGTTGCAATCAGTTTCCAATAGGTTAGATTCATTTCAGAGGAATCAACGGGATGTTCAAAAGATATGGTATTTAATTCGACATTTAATCTATTTAATTCTGGAATTTGTTGATACAAATAATCAAAATTAAATGCGGTTAATGTACCTGTTATTGGATCATTTACCATACCAATTGTACCACCTGTGTATATGATTAAAACCTTTGGATTCATGAAATTTGAAGATTACAAATTAAAAGATTACAGCACTTCGACAGGCTCAATATAAAATTGGAAAATTTGAAAAACCGTCATAGTTTGAATAGATTTAATGTATTTTGAGTTGTAATAATTCCAATCTCTTCCTCAGAAATTCCATAAATTGAAGATAATTTCTCAGCGATTAAAGGAATGTATGAGCTTTCATTTCTTTTACCCCGATAAGGTGTAGGAGCTAAGTAAGGACTATCTGTTTCTAAAATTAAATGGTCTACAGATATATTCTTTAAAACTTCATCTAGTCCAGATTTTTTGAAAGTAACCACTCCTCCTATTCCCAATTTAAATCCTCCATAAGAAAGCACTTTATTTGCTTGTTCTAAATTACCCGAAAAACAGTGAAACACACCGGTCAAATGTTCGTCATTCATTTGATCAAGTACTTCAAATATTTCATTAAATGAATCTCGAGCATGAATGACTATTGGTAACTTATATTTCTTTGCCCAATTAATTTGAATTTCAAAGGCTTCTATTTGTTCTTTTAAAAAAGTCTTATCCCAATATAAGTCTATTCCTATTTCACCTACAGCAATAAACTTATGATTTTCTGTGAAAAAAGACTCAAGATTTTTTAAGATCTCTAGGCTATTTTCATCTACGGAACACGGATGAAGGCCCATCATTGGGTAACATATGTTTGGATAATTATCTGCCAAAGTCAGCATCCCTTCAATAGAAGATTGATCTATATTGGGTAAGAGCATTTTTTGTACTCCTTTAGCTAAACTTCTTTGAATTACATCATTTCGATCTTCATCAAATTGTGAAGAATACAAATGTGTATGGGTATCTATTAAATACATCACTTAATAACTACTTCTGCTATTTTAGACCAATTTTTACCCGTCAGAAATAATTTTTTAGTCGTAGCTTGATAAGCAATTCCATTTAAAACTTCACCCGAACCTTTCGCTTTGGCAATAACTTCAGAACAATCTATTTTTTTAATCACTTTTCCAGAATCAGGATCAATAACTATAATATAATTTTGTTGCCATACGTTTGCATATATTTTCCCATCAATATATTCTAACTCGTTCAAGTTAGTGATAGGCCCCAAATTATCATAAACTTCAACTATTTTAACAATATCAAAAGACTGCGGATTTCTAAAATATAATCTTTCAGATCCATCTGTCATTATAATATTTTTAGCATCATTACATAAACCCCAACCTTCACCACTATATGTAATTTCATTTGTTTTTTCTAACGTCTCTTTATTGTAGATAAAACATTTTTGTTGTTGCCAAGTAATTTGATAAACACTATTCCCCATAATCGTGATACCTTCACCAAAATAAGTTGGTTCTAAATTCACTTCTTTGATCGGATTACCAGAATTTAAATCAATTTTTGCTAATAAACTTGACCCGTTTTGACCTGTTCCTTCATATAACGTATTTCCATCAAATTCAAACCCTTGAGTGAAATGTCCTTGGTTATGTGGGTAAAGTTTAATAACAGCAGCTTTCTTTTTAATCGGATTAATATTTGATAATACCCTCATCAAACGACTGTCTTCAAAAACAACAGTACTTCCCTTAAAAACGACCAATTTAAGTTCCTTTGCCCCTACATTAAACTTGTTTGATTGCAACGTATAAAAAAATCTTTTTGGAGGATGATTCCAAGTTTGAACTAAACTATCTTCAATAAACAATTCAATTTTTGAAGCTTTTAATGATGTATGTTTTATATTCACTTTTCTAACATCTCCAAACTGCATATCTACATTATCGGTAAAAGCAAATTCAGCTAAAACTTCCACAGAAAGATCTTCATTTTTTGAATAATTGTCGAACATAGGAACCAATACAATCGAACCTACCATCAAAACAATAAGTGTAAGAAAGATTATTCTTTTCGACTTTGACATGTTAGATTAGATTTAAAATTTTTTCAGCGTCAATAGATTGATGTGAAGCATTATAAACAACACTATTTTCCTTTAAAACAATCACTTGAGGTGATTGATGTTCAATGTGTGTCAATTTTGCAATTGCATTAGAAACTTCTCTGTAAGCTATCAAATCGACAAAGTAACATTCAACATCTTTTGTATTTTTCCAATCTGATTCGAAGAATTTTAATGCCATGGAAGAAATACTACATCTCGTGCTGTGTTTAAAAAAAAGTTTAGTGCTATTTGAATGATCAGTTAAAACCTGATTCAATTGTTCAACAGAAACAAGGTTAATCCAATTTGGCTTCATTATAAATTAGGAGTAAATTGTTTTAAAAAACGAATATCATTTTCTGAATACATTCTCAAGTCATTCACTTTAAACTTTAACTGAGTAATACGTTCTATACCCATGCCAAAAGCAAAACCAGTGTAAACAGTTGAATCAATTCCCGAAGCTTCAAGTACATTTGGATCGACCATACCACACCCTAAAATCTCCAACCAACCTGTATATTTACAAACATTACACCCCTTAGAATTGCAGATTGTACAAGAAACATCAACCTCAGCACTTGGTTCAGTAAAGGGAAAATAGGAAGGCCTCATTCTAATTTGTGCTTTTTCACCAAACATTTCCTGAGCAAAATACAATAAGGTTTGTTTTAAATCAGCAAACGAAACATTTTTATCTATGTACAAACCTTCTACTTGATGAAAGAAACAATGGGCTCTAGCTGAAATAGCTTCATTTCGATAAACCCTTCCAGGGGAAATAGTACGTATTGGAGGTGTCGTATTCTCCATTACTCGAACTTGCACTGAAGATGTATGCGTTCGAAGCGCCATTTCCTTCTCTCCTTTTTCTACAAAAAAAGTATCTTGCATGTCACGAGCTGGATGTTCTGGTGGAAAATTTAAAGCAGAAAAATTATGCCAATCATCTTCAATTTCTGGCCCTTCAGAAACGGTGTAACCAATTCTATTAAAAATTTCAATAATTTCATTTTTAACTGTAGAAATCGGGTGGTGAGAACCTACTTGATTAAATTCACCTGGTCTCGAAAAATCAATTTTATTTTTATTCTCTGTAGTTGATTCAAATGTATTTTTTAAATCTTGAAATGTAGATTCAGCATGTATTCTTAAATCATTTAACAATTTACCAACTTCTTTTTTTTGATCGTTTGGTACATTTTTTAATTCACCAAACAAATTTTTAATTTCACTTTTAGAACCTAAAAATTTAATTCTAAACTGTTCTAATGTAGCTGGATTATCTACTTTGAAAGAAGATATGGATTGGTAAATTTCGTTTATTAAATCCCTCATTCAATTTATAATTTATTGAAACCTTGTTTCATTAGTACGAAATTACTAAATTTAGAATTGTTTTATTCAAAGTTTTTAAAAGAATATTTCATAACTTTGTTAGCTATTTTAAGTTTTCATACCTAATTTATGAGGAATTTTTTATCAATAATCACCCTAACTCTTTCTCTTTCTATTATTTCAGGATGTAAAGAAAAGCCTTCAATGTTAAGGATTTACGTTAGAAAAAGTGATAACAATTTATTAGACAAAGGTTTGTATGCTAAAGTTCTAATAAGTTCTGATGCTAATTCTACACCTCCCACATCTAAATTTTCAGATGCAAAAATGACCAATGATGCAAGCTTTGCAGAATTTAACTTAGATGCTTTTTTTGCTACACATCGTGCTGCTTACAGTGATACTGTACGCTCGGGTTATTTCAAAGTGAATGTAAAGTTAGATGATATAGAAGGAGATACATCTGTTCGTGTTACTTATAGAACGACTTCAGTTCAAACTATTTACTTAAAAAATTAATTTTAAGATGAAAAAAAGAAATCTAACCTTATTGTTTTTTATTGTACTATTTGTTTCATTTGGTTGTCATAAAATTCAACCAACAACAGCTACGATTACTGTAAGAGGAGAAGACAAATTACCGCTTGCAAACATACCAGTAGTACTAAATGCTACACCGGGTGATAATAGTAAAAAAGCCGCTTATAAACCGCTTACCAATATCAATTTAATTTCAGGAAGTGATGGCAAAGTAACTTACGATTTTAGCTCTATTTTCAAAGATGGTCAAGCAGGTGCAGCTGTTATTGATATTTATGCTTCTAAAATCATAGGTTCAGACACACTAGAAGGAGTAAGTCACGTTAATTTACAACCTGAAAAAAACAACGAAGCTATTGTAACTATCGTTAAAAAGATTTCTCAAAATTAAAGTACTATATTTTTTGCTTAAAAACCCTACAAACTCAGTTTGTGGGGTTTTTTATTAGTGGTTCATTCCTCATCTTTAGAAACAACTGAATCAGAGCGACCACATCTTTCTCACAATAGTCTTTTATTCTTTCAAGATTATTTTCTTCATAATAAACTCTCGCTACATCGGCGCCAGAAATATCATCTTTAGGGGTTGGGATATTGAATACATAACAAAGTAACGCTAATGAAGTATATGCTTTGTAATCACCAAATTTCCATAATTCCATTGTATCTAAATGAGCGATTTCCCAAGGTTTTTTACCAGCAATATTTAGAACATCCGGTATATTAATACCATTAATCAATAATCTTCTACAAATAAAAGGGAAATCGAATTCTTTAGCATTATGCCCACATAAAATTTGGAATCTTGGATTTTCTTCTAACAATCTAACAAACTGTTTTAAGAGTGTTTCTTCATCATCGTGATAAAAAGATTTCATACGAATTTGTCTTCCCAAAACGCCCTCATGTATGTAACCAACTGATATGCAGATTATTTTGCCAAACTCCGCATATATTCCAGCTCTATCATAAACTTCTTCCAGTGTATTTTCTTTTTGAAGAAATTTAGTTTTTGCATCATACAGTTTTTTTGCCTCCTCAGGCAAATCTTTAAAATGATAAAATTGAGGTACTGTTTCTATATCTAAAAAAAGGATCTTATCCAGAGGAGCTTTTTGTAGCATAAATAATTTGAGTTTATGTAATGTATAATCTAAATTAGTGATTATTGGCTTAATTTAATATATTTGTTTTGCAAAAAAAAACTAAACATGCGTAAATTAAGTTACTTATTGTTATTCACATACTTGATTGTTACAAGTTGTGGTTCTGATGATGATTTATCAAATAAAAAAGCAAATGGTGGCGCTGCTTACGGTGGTGTTTTCAAATTTAAATCTTCTGAAAAAATTGCGACGCTTTTGCCTGTATCATCATCTAGTATTTACACGCAACGTGTAGCGAGCCAAATATTTGAAACACTTCTAACACTTGATCCAGAATCAGAGAAAGTAATTCCTGGTTTAGCTGAAAGTTATTCTGTAAACTCAGATGCTACTATCTTTACTTTTAAAATTCGAAAGGGAGTTAAATTTCATGAAGACGAATGCTTTGATGGTGAAAGTAGAGAACTTACAGCGCAAGATATAAAAAACACACTTGACTTCGCTTGTAGTAAAACCATTGAAAATGAAATTCATTGGATGCTAGTAAACGTTATTAAAGGAGCTAATAAAAATTATATTACATCAAAAAAAGGAATTATTAGTAAGGGCGTTTCAGGGATCAAAGTAGTAGATAAAAACACCCTAACCATTGAATTAGAATATCCTTTTATTGGATTTGATAAACTTTTAGCTCACAGAAGTTTAGGGGTTTTTCCAAAAGAGGCATTTGAAAAGTACGGAAGTGACATAGCAAAGCACCCTGTTGGAACTGGACCATTCATGCTTGAAGATTGGAACGAAGAGAAAATTATTTTATCTCGAAATCCTAACTATTGGAAAAGAGATGAATTTGGCAATCAACTGCCTTTTTTAGCTGGTATTGAAGTTACTTATGCAAAAGACAAAAAAAGTGAATTATTAGCATTTAGAAATCAAGAAATCGATCTTGTATTACAAATTCCAGCTGAAGAAATTAATAATGTACTTGGTTCATTAGAAGATGCACAAGCAGGTAAAAATATTAAGCATAAAATTGATTCAAAGGCAAGTTTAAGTACAGCTTATTATGGTTTTGCTAATGGTTCTGAACCCTTTAACAACCTGAATGTTAGAAAAGCTTTTAACTTGGCAATAGACCGTGATTATCTGATCAACAATTGGATGCAAGGAGATGGTTACCCATGTAAAAACGGATTCGTACCTGCGATGGGAGATTATGATGATACAAAAGTAAAAGGTTATCAATTCAATGTAATTGAGGCTAAATCATTACTAGCCAAAGCAGGATACCCTAATGGTGTTGGTTTTCCAAAATTAAGTTTTTATGTAAATACCAAGGAGGGTTCGGTTATACACAAGCTCGCACTTGGCGTATTGAAACAAATTAAAGAAAATTTAAATATAAATATACCTATTAAGTTGTGCTCTATAGATGAACGTGACCAAGCTATTTTAAATGGTCAGGCTAAATTCTGGAGAGGAGGATGGATTGCAGATTACCCAGATCCAGAAAACTTTTTGAACCTATTCTATTCTAAAAATATTGGTTCTAATTCGGCTATATCCAACCCATTCCGTTACAAGAATGTTACTTTCGATAATACACTTGAATTAGCAATGAAAGAAAGTAATCCTATCAAAAGAACAAACTTCTTTATGCTTTGTGATCAACAAATTATAGACGAAGCAGTTGTGATGCCAATTTACCATGCTGACTTTATGACTATGATTAATAATAGGGTGAAAAACTTTCACACTAATTCAACTGAGATTATTGATTGTTCAACTATTTTTATCAGAGAAAGAAAAAAATAGAATTTAATAATATACTAAATAAAATATAAGGATGTGAGAGCATCCTTTTTTTTATTTTCATTATTCACGACTATAACTATAAGCGAACCCAACAGTGAAATTATGAATTACGGGCGTTGTACTATTATTAAAAAAATTGTATAAATCACTTATATTAAAAGAAAAAGCATCTTTTATCTTAAAGGTTAGTTTGGTTGTACCGTAAAAGGTATAATCATTAAAATTTAATATATTAGGTTGAAAAAAGTATTCAGAACTTATCCCGAATCTTTTATTTTCTTTACTTAGTTTTAAACGAAATGAATTTCTAATATTATTTTTAACTGCTTGATCTATAAACGTAATATATTCATTTAAAATTGCATACGACACGTTTACTTTAAAACCTAGTATAGAATCACGAACGCCAAAACCAATCCCCATTAGATTGTTATTTTCAATTTTTCTAACTAAACTATGGTTGTACTGATAAATAGTAAAAATATTAAATTTCCTTTTTGAATATGATATTGTAAACTTTTCAGCAAACTCATTTTGAGCCATCTTCGGATTATACAGTAAGGTATAATTTAGGTTATTTACTAGTGTTATTCTTTTGTATTCTAATTGATTATTAGTTATTAAAGCAAAAGTTTGTGTTTTATTTGAACCATTTTGATAAAAAGCAAAATTAACAGCATCATTTAAGTTCAACTTAATCTGAGAAAATACCGAATTTAAAAAAATGAAGCCTAAAAGTAAGGTAACAAACCTAATAAAATTCATTAAATGTGAATTACTATTTTAAAAATGTGAAATTAAAAAAAATAAAAAGGGATTGAAAAATTCAATCCCTAATTTATTAAGAGTCTTAAAGTAAATTTATTCCTTTGGAAAAAGTAAAACAAATTCTGTTCTACGATTTACTTGATGTAATTCTTCAGAACACTCAACCCCATCAGCACATTGATTCACTAACTTTGATTCGCCAAAATTATTCATTACAACACGATTAAACTTCAACCCTTTTGCTCTTAAGTAATTGTTACAACTTAATGAACGGTTTTTAGATAAACTTAAGTTGTATTCTTCTGTTCCTCTACAATCTGTATGAGAATTTAATTCAATTAAGAATTTTTTGTTTTCTTTCAAGAATCGATATAAAGTATCTAATTGTTGTTTTCCAGATCTATTTAAATTCGCTTTATTATATTCATATACCACATTTTCTAGTCGTATCATTACTCCAGCGGCGGTTTTTCTAATATTAATATCAACTGGATTATCATCATTTTTTGCTGTAATATCAACCATTACTGGATCGTAACCAATTTTCTCTGTGGTAACTACGTACTTTTTATCCTTTACTAAGTTAGCAGATACAACACCAGAAGCATCAGATACTGCTAAAATAATCGTTCCTGTGGCTTTTTCTTTGAATTCAATACGAACTTCTTCAAGCAGCTGCCCAGTTTCTTTATCTTTAATCAGCAAATGCTTATTCGATTGACTGAAAATTATGGTAGAACTAAATAAATTAAGTAGTAAAAAAGCAAGTATATATTTGAACATCTAAAAAAAATTTATTTGTTAAAAATAATACAATAAATTCATTGTAATATGTTGTCAAGTATTAAAATAAATTTAAAAGAAAAAACCTCAACTATCTTACGATAATTGAGGTTTAAACTTACTTGTAAGTTGGAAGCACTTACTTGCGTACCCAGGGCGGATCCCGAGAGCTTTTCAGAAGATTTTAGCGTTTTCATAAACAAATACTCATTAAATATTATGTACCAAACGTACACTATCAAACACCTCTATGCTCCATAGGTCATCATTTATAAACTAGTCATAATAATCAAAATCTTTTATTTACTTGATACAGCGTGTGTAGTATTATGTGTTTTTTTATTTTATATATCAGGTAAATACGATTATAAGACACTAGGGGATATTTATTGATAAATGCAAGACATGAAATTACGTTTATTTAAAATAAATCAACGAACAATAATGAATGTAATCGTTTAATAAATAATGAAAAAAAACCTCATAATTTTAATTAGTTTTACTCGATTTCTAAATTTAACTAATGATTACTTGCATAATAATTGACGATGAAAAGCCTGCAAGAGAATTTCTTGAAAAGCTAATCAATCAATATTTCGGAACAAAAATTATCGTTTTAGGTGCTGTGGAATCTGTAAGTCAAGGTGTAGAGTTGATAAACAAGCTTCATCCAGAATTGATATTTTTGGATATTGAAATGAAAGGTGAAGATGGTTTTCAACTATTTAAGTACTTCGATAATGTATTTTTTGACATCATCTTCACAACTGCTCATAAAAACTATGCTATTGATGCAATCAAACATTCTGCAATCGACTACCTTTTAAAACCAATCAATTTTATAGATATAAACGATGCAATTAAAAGACTTGAACGTAAACAAACTGCTTCAACCAATCAACAACGAATTAATGCTTTATTAGAGAATCTCAATACAGATTCATCAAAGTTTAATAAGATTGCATTACCAACTACAACCGGATATGAGTTAGAGAAAATTTCAAATATTGTATACTGTGAAGGAATGGAAAATTATTCCAAGATAGTGACGTTACAAGGACGTGAAATTACGATTTCAAAAACTCTGAAATATTTAGAAGAAACCCTTCCAAATTCCGTGTTTTTTCGTATTCATAAATCAACATTAGTGAATTTGAATTATATAGCCAATTACTGTCGTATAGATGGTTATTCTGTAACAATGACAACTGGGGTAAAACTAGATGTATCAGTTCGAAAAAGTGAACAATTAGTTAATTTCATTTATAAAAATAGGACCGTATAGATGAGATTACTTTCGTTGCTTTTAATCTTTTTTAATCATTTTGGACTCTTTTCTCAAAATTTACCATGTATTAACTATACGGTAAATAGTGGGCTACCGAGTAATTCTATCAAAGCAATTTTTAAAGATAGTCGTGGTTTTCTTTGGATTGGTACTGAAGGAGGTTTGGCTTGTTTTAATGGGAAATCTTTTAAAATATTTAACGAAACAAATGGTTTAAAATGTAATCAAGTTTGGGGAATTACGGAAGATGACAAACAAAATTTGTGGATTTCATTGTATGGAAAAGGGTTAGCGAAGTATGATGGAAATAAATTCACTTATTTTGATAAAAAAGATGGTTTAGTTAATAACGCAATACGTAGAATTTATTTTTCAAAAAAAAATAAATGCTTGATTCTTGGTACTGAGGATGGTTTAAGCATTTTTGATGGAAAGAAATTCAAAAACTTTAATCAACATACACTTTTAAATAAATTTCAAATAGTTGGTATAAATGAAAGGAATGATGAATTATTTATTTATGCGACTCATGATAAAGTATATAAACTTTTAATTTCTAAAAAGATAAGTAACTCAAAAATAAAAGTATTCAGCACACCAGAATTTGCATATTCCTCTTATATAGACAATAATTATTATTTTTTTGGGGGTACAGACCATTTTTTACATGTTAAGAATTTAAAAAGCCAATTTGAACAAAAATACCCTTGTCTACTTCTTTGGGATTTTACAAAAGATAATTCTAATACTATATATGGTGCTGGTTGGAATGTTACTGACCCAAACGGAGGCTTATTTGCTTACAAAAACAATACATTTAAAGATATTACCAAAAAGGCTAGTATAATATCCAATGGACTTTGGTGTTTGTTTTTCGATAAGCAAACAAATCAACTTTGGTGTGGTTCAATCGACCATGGCTTATACAAAGTAAATTTATCCCAATACATTCAACTTTATACCAAAGATTATTTTAATGTAAATTCCTTTTCTCCTCAAGAAATGTTTGAGGATGAGAAAGAAAATATTTGGATTGGGGCAAAAGATAATATCATAATTAAACATAAGTTTAATAAATATACGATTTTCTCCAAAGAAAAACTACTTAGTTTAACTGAAAATTGGTGTATGCTAAATTCTAAAAAATTAGAAGATTTAATATCAAAATCTCAAATCAATGGAGGATTTAGTTGTTTTAATATAATTTCAGATAAAGTAAATAACATATGGGTAAACACAACTTGGGGAACTTTCTGTTTTAATCCTAAATTTGAATTGAAATTTTTCTTCGGTTCTTATGGTGGGCATTTGATTTTTGATAGTAATGATATTACATTTTACGGACACATGTATGGCAATATATGGGAAATTAAGAATAAGTACGATTGGACAAAGGGAATAACAAATCATATTTTAACCAATAGAAACATTCCTAGAGATATAAATAAAGTTCTAGCAACAAATAATCAAATTTGGTATGCGTCTCAGTACAATGGATTGTATGTCTATCAAAACAAACGATTTATATCTTTAAATGAGCAAGGCAAATTCAACGAATCTTCCGTAACCGATTTAGCTACTAATAACAAAGGTGAAATCATAATCGGAACTAGCTCTGGAAACGTTTATATAGCAACGTATCATGACAACACCTTTAATATTTTGCAAAAATATGAGGCTAATAAACAAATAATCGGCTCATCCATTTCTTTTGTCGAACACCTAAATGGAATCTATTACATAGGAACTAATACTGGAATTAATCTGATTAAAAACAACAAACGAATAAAATTTATCAATCAATCTGAAGGATTAACCGATGTAAACTTTATTGATTGTATCAAAAGTAAATCTGGTCTTTTATACATTTCCACCAACAAAGGAATTTTTACAATTGATTCTCATAAGATTATACATAAAAGCAAATCACACCAACCAATTTATATTCAGTCTATTTCAGTTAATAATAAACCTCTTCAAAAAGAAAGTATTCTATCAAAATATGGTCAAATTCAACTGCAAAACAACACATTAGAACTGACTTACTTAGAGAATAACATTGATATTCAATTCAATTGCAACAATTTATTCAATGCACCTAAAAACGTTTATCGATATAAAATCATTGAATTAAACACTCATTGGAGCAACTATTCTGAACAAGGTAAAATTTCATTATTAGGAGTTCCGAGTGGAAACTATACGATTCTTTTAGAAGGATTCAACACTGGAACTGGAGAATTATTTAAACCAAATTCTTTCAATTTAATCATTCATCCACCTTTTTGGAAAACATGGTGGTTTATTATTTTTATTTTGGTTATTATCATTACACTACTAGTTTTGATTATTCGGTATAGAATTCGTTTTATCGAAAAACGAGAACGTGAAAAGGCAATAATTTCAAATAAACTTACTGAAATAAAATTAGAAGCACTTAGAGCACAAATGAATCCTCATTTTACATTTAATGCAATTAATTCAATTCAAAATTTTATTATTGATAATAATACAACACAAGCCATGTTTTATTTGGGTGAGTTTTCTAAACTCATTAGACAAACATTAGAAAACGCTTCTGAAAAATTTATGTCGCTCGAATCTGAAATTCAGTTTTTAGAAAGTTATTTGTGTGTACAAAAAATGAGGTTCGATAAAGTTTATACTTCTATTAAATTACAGGAAGGTATTGATAAATATAGAATTCAAATACCTCCATTAATTTTACAACCATTTATTGAAAATGCTTTTGAACATGCTTTTCAACTTCAATTTAATGAAAATCAAAAAATAGAAATTGATTTTTCGATCATTGAAAATAAATTAATATGTTTCATCAGAGATAATGGAATTGGGTTTAATTCTGGAGATTCGAATTCATTTCATAGGTCATTCGGACAAAAACTGACAAAAGATAGATTAGATTTACTTAATCGTGAATTTCAAACCAGTGATTTCAATTTCAAAATTAGAAATTTAAAGAGCTTAGAACTCAGCTTATCAGGTACAGAAGTAAAAATTACTTTTCCTGTGATTTATAGATGATTTATTTTAAATTGAAATTAAAAAGTTCGAAAATTTCGACATCAAGTGCCTTAGCAATGCGAAACATTGTTGAAACTGTAGGATTTATTTTTAAGGTTTCAATTCTAGCAATCTGAGAAAGGGTTAATTCAGACCGAAATGCTAATTCTTCTTGAGTGATTTTCTTTTCAGAACGAAGCTGTTTCAAGCGATTTGCTAATTGCCTTAAGCCTTCTTCATCGAAGATTACTTTCCTCTTATTTTTTTCATTCAAATTCACATGTCAAAAAGAATATAATAAAACACATTTTATTATAGCATAAGTGCTATAAATTAGTATTTTTGAAACGGAAAACAATTAAAATCAAACGATAAGATTGGAAATCATAACGTAAAATAAATAGTAAAAAATTGTAGCAACAGATAAACTAACTTTGAAAAAATTTAAAATTTTATGAAAAAAATAATTCTTTTAGGCACAATTGTGTACTTTTTTGGTTCATGTGCAACTTTAGTTAGAGGGCGTAAAGCTAATGAAATAGTTAAAATTTCAAGTGTGCCAAATCAAGCTAATGTATATGTAAATAATGAATTAGTAGGTAAAACTCCTATAAGTTATGAAGTTAAGAGAAGAAAAGAACATGTTGTAAAAATTGAAAAAGACGGTTATAGAGATACTATTACTAAGATTGAAACAAAATTAAATTATATCTGGAGTGGAGTTTCTGTTCTTGGAAATCTTTTTCCTTCGTTTGGTACTGGAATGTTAGTGGATTATTCAACTGGTGCTATTAATGATATAACTACTTCTAAAATTGATGTTAAATTATTACCTGAACCTACTGAAATTATTCAGAGTACAAGTGTTAATAATCTACCAAGTGTAAAACAAAATGTTGAAAATGAAAAAATAATTAGTCCTGCAGTTAGAATTAGAACTCAATCAAAAGAATATATATTAAAATTCAAGGCTGCAATTACTGTAACAACTAAGAGTGGTATGCGTGTTGCTAGTCATATAATAGAGATAACACCTACTTATATGACTTTGAAAAAAAACAATACGAAAATTTACTATACAGATATTGTTAAAATAAAAATGTTTAACACAAGAAGGTGGATTTATGCTACTATCGTAGGAACAATACCTTGGGCAATTTCTGCGAATAAAGCAAAAATTAATACATCAAATTGTAATAAGAAAATTGTAGAAATTAAAGTAGTAAATCATTTTGATAGAATTGAATACGGGAAAACGATTTGTAATTAAAAAAATTTTAAATTAATAAAAATGAAATCAATAAAATTAATAAGTTCATTCTTACTTGGAGGTTTATTTATTTTTCTTGCAGTTGCTAGTGGTGAAGAAAGTAAAGAAAATGAAAATGAAGTAGCATGGGAAAGTAATAAAAAAGAATGCTTTTGTGGTAAAAAATTTACGAGCACTAATACAATCGATGCAATAGATATGACAACAAAAGTTGCGACGATTTTAAATTGTGATGGTACATATGTTTCTAAAGAAGATTGGGGAACATCAGAAGCTAATGAGGAAACATATAATAATACTATTGGTAGGTCATCTGGTAACAATTCTGATTTTTCTGGAACGTGGCAAATCGTTGATAAAAATATACCTGATAAAATAGCTCAATATTTTATTGAAGGGAAATTTGCAAGCGGTTCATATACTATTATTAAATATAAGAGTAATAACGGTAGGGAAAGGTTTGCATATATTCAATACGATAAATCGTTAGCTACAGAATTATATTTAGGAACTGTAACATTTGAAGATGAAAATTTAAGCGAAGATGATTTACTAGACTTACATACTGGGTTAGCTTATTATTAATGAAAACATTAGTTAAAATAGGTTTAAATGTTTTACTACCAATAATAATAGGTGGTATTATCTACACATTATTTAGAAGTGAAACTATCAAATTGTTTAGTTGGTATAAGTACTTTGGATTAAATAACATTATTTCAAATTTAAGAGTTAGAGTATCGGAATATATTTTTTACATCCCTAAATGGGTTATATTTTCTTTGCCCGATGGATTGTGGGTTTATTCATTTACATCCGCTTTAATTCTCTTTTGGAATAATGAGCAATCAAAGTTAATTATTTGGCTGTCAATACCTTTTGTCATGGGAATTATAATAGAAATCTTACAAGGCTTCAATTTTTTTCCTGGCACTTTTGATTTGATTGATTTGATGTTATCACTAATTGCCTTTTATAGTAGTATAAAATTTTTAAAAATAAAAAATATCAAAAATGAATATGAAATATAATATAAGAATAAACAAATTGTTTAATAAAGTTAATTACAAACACATTGTGTCTTCAACAATTATATTGTTTTTTATTATGATAGCATTTGGCTCTTCTGACTCTGATGATTCTGATGAAAAGATTAGGATAGATATAAATAATCAAGCAGAATTAGAAAAATATATTCAAGGTAAATGGTCATGGGAAAAGCATACTGGGGATGTAAACCATACTTGGAGATATCGATTTGAAATTAATGGTAACAAAATGAAAATTTGGTCTTGCTTTAATAATACAGATGACCCTTTTGATATGAGCGAAGGATATGAAGAATTAACGTTTTCATTAGGTAGTCCAACAAGAGATGTTGACGGTTATCATGCAAGATTTCTTGAATTTACTCTTTTTGAAGAATCTAATTTTTTTGGTCTTACATATGAAAGTCTAGCCCCATTTTGGGTTGTTTCAGATGAAAATTGGGATACACCAGTAATTCGTTGTGGAAGCGGTATCCCTTCTTGGTCAAGAGCAGAATTTACCTCAACTGGGAATAAAATTACTCACAATGAATAATCTAAAAAAAACAAAATTATGACTCAAGTCATAAGAAATATTAAATCCGTTGTAATTGGTTGCTTCTTTATTTTTTTAGCTTTTGCTAGCAGTGATGATAATGCTAAAGAAAGTGAATCTGTAGAACAGAATCAAGATGATGGTGATTCTTACACATCAAATGATGGTTCTGATACATGGATACCAGAAGGATATAGTAAAGGGAGTGATTGTTCAGATTGTAGTGGAACGGGACACTATACTCACGATGTTATGGGAGCATCAGGCTCGGAAGGAGGAGTTTGTGCTGGATGTAACGGTAGAGGTTATCGCTTAGACAAAAATTAGTACAAAAATGGAAAATAAAAAAATTATATTCTCAACGGGAACTTTAAATATTGAAGATAAATCAATCACATTTCACAATCATAAAGTAATTTTAAATAAAGCCAATTCGATTAATAGAGAAAATATCGGTCACACTGATAAACAAGCGATAAGAATATTACCAAATGTAGAATTTGTTTACATTTTCAGATTGGCTATTGTTGGAGTTATATTAGCTATTGTTGGAGTAATTTTGGGTGTTGCAATTAAAACTTATTTTCTTTTTTATTTTGGTATAGGTGTAATCTTTTTTGGTGCATTTTTATTATTTCCTTGGATATGGTTAGATAGTATGTTAGGTCTAAAAATAGCTGGACCCATACTTTTAGGTTTATATGGTGTTGATGCAAATAGAGTTATTGTTCAAAATATTTATGGTGAAAACAACTTAGATTTTTTTATACGTGCAGATGAAAAAGATAAATTGCCAAATTTTGAAGATTATAAGATAACTAAAGTTAATAATACAGATAATAAACAAATTAATCCTAACCCATTAGACGACATTGCGAAATTATCGGAATTGAAAGATAAGAAAATCATTACAGAAGAGGAATTTGAATTAAAAAAGAAACAAATATTAGGGTTATAATACGTAGCTATTTATTTTCTAAACTGTGAAATCTAAGAGATAAAGCCTTCTGCTTCTGCTAATGTCATAGTAATTGGCTACTTCATCACGAGGTAGCCATTTTTAGTTTATTTAGCCTATAAGCCTCGATTTACGACCATTTATATTTGTTTTGGTATTAGCGAATGAATGCCATGATGCGATACAGTGAGAATATGGAATAAAAATGAAGTATATTAACAGTTATTGATTTTCAAGTTTGAAAGAAATTCAACTAAATTCATATTATACGTTGTGGTGGAATTGGTTGATGCACTGTAAGAAAAATCCATAAATACCGTACACCAATTCCGCACACCACATAAAATTACACTTCGATTTTACTGCAATAAAATATAATTTTTTAAATCTATTAGAAAAAGAAAAAACCTCAACTATCTTGCGATAATTGAGGTTTAAACTTACTTGTAAGTTGGAAGCACTTACTCGTGTACCCAGGGCGGGTCCCGAAAGCTTTCGGGACGAACCCGCACTCATTTATATTTTTCCTTCAA
>JACCDO010845830.1_pt1 | contig 27883 bp, 10 predicted proteins | sample 7446101 | NCBI WGS metagenome assembly JACCDO01 (sample SAMN15323440, study PRJNA562643) | freshwater metagenome | isolation source: river surface water | place: USA:Blue River Watershed | collected 2017-08-16
AAAACCAGCAGTCATAAGGAAACTAAAAGACGCACATGGTTACAATCCAATCATTATGATTGGCGATGGTGCCACAGATTTACAAGCGAAACCTCCTGCCGATGCATTTATTGGATTTGGTGGTGTTGTTGTTCGAGACAAGGTCAGAGACAACGCTGATTGGTTTATAAAAGATTTTAAAGAGCTCATCGATGTATTGTAACGTAACTTATGTAGATTATATTTATTGTAAACATTTTTTGTTGAAACTCTTTATCTAATTAACATTTTTCTTCTTAAAAATGGGAACTTCCGGAGAACTGGAACTTTTCTACCAGGTAATTTTTTTTGGTTTTTCAAAGTTTTTGGTGTCAGAGTTAGAGAATTTCTCTACTTCTTAACGCGGTGGTTGCTACTGCATCTCTCTCGTGATCACCGGCGATGTCCCAGCCACTTCCGCCTCTCCCGTTTTGGCTGGGCGAAAACGAGCTCATCCCGTTGGAATCATGTCCAATTTTATTGTATTTTAGCGAGCGTAATGCCATTGATGATGGTATTATCAAGTCATTTCATCATCAAAATTGCAACAACAACAGTAAAATACACGAGACAAAGTGCTACTGGATTGAGTCGTTGAAGAAGAAAGTAGTGGTAAATATATCAAATTTTTGTAACAACCTTGATACCTGTCAAAAGTTTGAAAGTTCAAGTCACAATGATCGCTACACACTTGTAACGAGCGAACTAAACAGTATTATTAAAAGCAATAATGCAGAAAATCACCCTATTTATTATTTATTTGATCAAGAAGTTTATGCTGAATTCATAAAATACATGCTACCAATATATTACTTGACCACTACTAGCGCTGCTGACAATGACTCACAGTTATTAATAAAATTAGTCAATATACTATTGGGATCATCATTTTGTGATGAATACATAAGTGTTCTGGCGTTGAATTTACCGCATTTGTGTCGAGATATAGTAAATCAATTACTACTTCTTATAAGGCAAGAGCAAGCAAAAGTATCAAGTAGTGCTAACACGATAGCTGTCGTAGACACAAAAACTGGGTTACCTTACAATTGCCAGTGTTCTGCTAATTACATTTATAGCATCATTAATAGAATAGCATCAAAACATCCTAAGATTGCCGAAAACATACGCAATTTACTGCTTTCAAATCAAGAATTTCCATCATTAATACTTGATATAAGTCAGCAATACCTGGTGCTTACTATTGAGTCCTTCATTGACGAGAATGTATTATTTTGCTCCTCTAATAGCAGTGATACCTCGGATACGACTAGCTGGCTAATAATGGCAGACAACATTAAGCGTATTGAAGACATTTCGAAACATTCGGTGAGTAATATTAAGAAGTATTTGTCGAATATACAACCGTCTTCTATTACTAAGAGTGATAGTATAATGGCCCAAGAGTTAATTCGTTCATTTCGTATACTCACGTTTTTACAATCGTTGCTAAACTCTAAGAATTATGTATTTTACCTGCAGCAATACAGTAACAACCAGCATGACCTGCATGACATACTTCAATCATACCTAGTTAGTTTACGTACCAGCAATGATAACACTCTGCATTCCACTGTAATCAACTTAAGAGCGATAATATCATTTATATTTATGAAAATTATACTATGTTGCAGACTACTGAGTAATAAGAATCCAGATAGTAATCTTGACCTCGTTAGTACCGAGTTAGATAAGTACCAAGTTCTGCTAATCGATGCATATCAGTACTTAATATCTACTTCTTCTACAGACAACAATGTGAAAAGTTATGCTATATATTTAGAAATTGCGTTAAAATATAATAATAATTTGGCACTTCGTGAGCTGCTACTTGATGAATTGGGCCTTCGTCACTCTCGCTGTGCGTCTTTGTTATCCACTAGCACCACTTCATTCGTTCCCAATAAGGTAGTGATGCAGATATTAAGCCAGATGAATCTAGCATGTAAAGGAGAGCTTAGCGACAATAATTATGTTTCTAGTTTGTTGCACGTTAAAAATAATGATTACAATCAAATATATATACCATCAACAATTTCCAGACTGGATGAGCGCCCGGGTGACTGGGCATGTGCATTAACACTTATATTCGTCCATGATTTGTTTGGTAAATGTGGTGTTTCTGGGGAGATTATTCACAACATAATGACTAATGTCATGGGTAAACTACACTATCCTCCACATACGTGGTCTATCAAACTTGTGGATGCGTGGTTGTCTCGTAGTATTCAACCAGTCCCTAAATCAAATCTTGCTGTGAAAAGCAATTCTACATTTTACGAAAGTTCCAGAGTTGGTGTAACAGGCTTGCCTTTGCTGCCGTCTGAGGTTAAAACACTAACAAGAAATTTATGTCTTACTCATTTTGAAATGAAAAGTACTGTCTATTGTAACATTTGCTCGAATTGTGCAGGGAGTGACTCTGACAGCAGCTTCTTGAGTCCAAATCCAACATCAGCACCAAGTTTGATCAAGTCCTGTTGTCTTGCAACTTGCACATGTAATGTTCAGGACATTAATTTGCAGTCGTGGAGATCAGGCTGGAGCGGCGTCCTCGCTACTTACTATGCTTTAAAGTATCATGCCATCAATATGGACTCAGCGCCAAGTAATACCACTTTATTTTTAAGTGACTATCGCGAATTGCCAATGATTCGATGCATAAATTACTTAACAAATACTATTGGCAACCATATTGTCCAACAATTCGCACCGGGTTATATGTCGCTAATTCGCAGGTTTTGCCCGGAGATACTTCATATCGATGACACTATAGTATCGTATCGTTATCAGAAGCAGCATATTATTCTATCATCGCAGACTCAGTTAAGTCATGAAATACTAGCTAAGTACGATAACGAGCATTTGAATAAGCTTGCAAGTGATACCATAGTCGCCTATGTGTGTGCTCCATTGACGAGTGCATCATCGGTCAAGACTATCAACGGGGATAAACTCATGGATATATGTGCACAAATACTAGATAGTATGCGTGAAAAATATGCTAAAACCAATCAATCAAGTGACTATTACTTAATGCTGTATCAGATTTGGTGGGATATATATGTCATCCACCCATTGCCACAGATGATAGAATTGAACACGTTCAATAAGATATTAGAATTCTTCCTCCATCGCCATAGTAATAATTATTCCTATCCGAAGTACATTCCTAGCTATTCCGTGTTAGTAGAGGAGCCGATGGTACTGTTTCGGTTACCGTTTGCGACGATAATAAATCCCTGCGTTTTGCGTATCGTGAACAGAATTGTGGTATCAGCCCTGCTTGCATCAAAAGTTAGTATACACGAAAATGTACAATATAAATTAAAGGTGATGAACCGTTACAATTATGGTACCGATACGACCACTTCGTTACCGCGCCATAATTTAAATATAATTAACGCAATCAGTACCACAAACTATTATCAGCTACAGCTATTGATTGCCATTAGGTTGTACATTGAATTGTGGACAGAGTACAGTAGCACGGACAAAGTTGATAATGGATGCAGTGACTATAGCGATTTTAAGAACGTTATTCACAATGTTATTGAGAGAATATTATCGCTAAATATAACCAGTGCAGACAGCGCGGGGCTTGGAACGAATAACTTGTATGCATTGTTGTTACATCACCAATTGACGACCGTTGGGTTTGAGTTGTTATCAAGTAATGTAACTATCAAGGGTCCATTACTATGCACTGTATTAAAAATTGTACATAGCTCATTTAATGCACCAGCGAATAATAGCGCCGAAGCTGTTGTCGCATCTATCGATATCAATGGCTTTGAGAGTATCCTGAAGCATATCTACAGTGTTCTTACCATACATTCGCACGATGATATCAGTCGAAGTATTGTTATTGCACTACCATCGTTTTTGTATCGGGGTACACTAAGTATCAACAAGTACATTCCCCGCAGCTCGTTGCTGTCAATCGAAACGTATACCGGGCTTATAGTGGACTTGTGTATCAAATATTACAGTTATGTACTACCAGAATTCATAAAAATGATAAATGAAACAACGCAAAAAGGAAAAGAGGAAGACAAGAAGTGCATGCAAAAACTCCGAGAAATAATTAGAAGTCGTTTGGAATCCATAGGACCATCGGATACCAATAGCACCGGAAGCAAATCCTTGATAAGTTCTGTCATCAAGAGTCATATTGACTTATTTGTCCCTTCTAAACAAACCAAAGTAGGTACAGCCAATCATAAGCGCAAACGGAGCGACAAATAGGTGAATATATTGTAATTATCCTAATTAATTTAGTCATGATCGTGACTATCAATCAAAACAAGCTCAGCTTACTTATTGATGCATCTAACCTTGTCCTCACTTCGGCATCGACATAATGACTTGCTAGCCTTAAGCTAAAGATTCGCCGTCAACTATTTTTGCCGGATACAGGCGGCCCCGGAAGTTCGTTAGGAAGTCCAAGGTGCACAAGGTGTGGGTATCTAGCGCGAAGTTGCAAGCAGCCGCTCAACGGATCGAACCGAGTCCAAAGAAGCGAAGATGAGCGCCGAGTTGAAGGAAATGATGATTATTGAAGTGAACTACGGCAAAGGGAAAGATGACATATTGGTGCATTTTGGGGATGATCCAACTGTTTTAGCACAGAAATTTGTTGCTGAACATAATCTTAAACCATCTGCTGTTGGGAAAATAGCAGGACACATTGATAGTACAATGAAGGCGTTTCAATCATCGAATACTGAGATGAGACCGCAGTCGCCATCGATAGGAAATGAGGATGAAATACGTGTTAATGATTTTAACTCTAGTCATAATAATAATATACCACAGTATCAGCAACCGCCTTCAGAAAATATTGATAGAATCACACCAAATAAAGGAAATAACACGACAGTCACTAAACCAATAGCAACCCCATTACCAGTATCCCCTATAAAAAAGATGACACCCACTACCGTACCAAAAGCTACGGATCATGTAACAAATCAAAGCAATACCAATGCTGCAGATATCAATCGACCTGGTGATCCTAATAAAGGGTTGGAATTGATAAGGCAAGCGCAAGAGCGTATCGCAAATAGGAAAAATGCTGCTGCTAACAATATCCCAGCAACTGTAAAATCATCTGTGCCGAACAGTGTAGCTCCTAGTAATTCACTTAATAGTAACGACAATTATATTAAATCTAGTAATACTAGTACTAATGTAACAAAGTCTGCTACTGCACTCAATAAACCCACAATCGATAAACTTACAATCGATAAACTTACAGTCGATAAACCTAAAGCTTCACCTATACATAGTTATGAATCGAGTAATTTAGATGACAAAGAAAGGATGTATTCTAGACTAAAGCTTGAATATTCCAGTCTAGGTGGCAGCACTGTAGCAGCATCATCGCAAGGTAGTATTAAATCCGATGCACCAAAACCTGTTTCGTCGTCACTGGGATTAAGTTCACGGACTAAATCTAAAGCGAGTCCTACAAAACCCAATTCAAATGACCGATTGTACCGACATGCGTTGATACTACAGCAACGCAAGAATAATATGATAAAGAAGGCCAGTAATGACATGGCTGAAAAACTAAAGACTGAAAAATTTAAATTAAATTCTAAATCTAAAGAAATCATCTCTAATCCTATGGTGGGAATGAAGTATAGGTACAGTGATGGTGACACACTAGAGCGATTCTACCAAGAAGGAGTTAAAGACATAAAAAATCGGAAGAATGCTGTAGAAAGACCTACTCGTATTGAGACATGGACGTGCTCTAAATGTGGCAACCTTAATACTTACACATGTCACAGTGATGATGATTTACTCAACGAGAAACACCTTGAATGTTGTAATCAATACTGCAAATTTGTGCAACCATTTATTACATCAAAACCAATTAATGTGCCAGTTGTGCAAGGAAGTGCTGACGTACGTGAAGCATGTAGGAGGAGATGGACATCAACTACTGGTGAAAATTCATTGCATGAGTTACTGTATGCTGATTCACACGGACAAAACGCGAAGCTAGATGTATTACGCCAACAGTGGGCCGAAATGGACTCATGGTGTACGTTTAAACCTATAATTTCTGAGGGCTCAGAGCAAATTTTAAAAGCCGTTGTAGATAGCGATGATGGAAGAGAAAATATCGTCGATACAAATGGTGTTAATGATAATCGCATAAATGTGCCACTAGGGAAATATTTCAGTTTGCCTGTTACTGAGAGACTGACGAAGTATAACTTGAAGCCCGATCATCCATCACAAGAGAAGAATTACGTCAATATGATACTTGCAAATCCAAATGTTCAACTTGAAAAAAACAAACATATTCGGAATGAAGATGACATTAATCGCTTTGTGAGCAAGATGGCGTATGAGTATCGCAAGAGACAAGCAAAGCGCCAAGCAGCGCAACGTGAAGCAAATCTAAGGGATCCTAAATCCGGGAAACCGTTATTTACACCGAGACCAAATGATCCAGATATTCATCCTCGTACCAAACAGGTCACATCACCTGGAACATTAGCAAAAATTGACGAAAATAACAAGGCAATTCAAGCTAGAGTATCACAGCGCAAGATTGCATCGGATGGATCAACTCTTGGCATCCACGACTATCTGCTTAAGTGTCACGAGGAGATCAAAAAGCGTAAGAATTTCTTGGAACATAAGAGTAATGAAGTATATGTCAACAACATTGACATGAAACAAGCTAGTGCATTACCGCAATCTGATATTATACTTAAAGATGCACTTGCGCGGTCTATTGAAGAAATGTATCGATTGTTATTGGCAACGATTAAGTACGACGAAATGTTCCCGAATGTTCATGCAAGTGATAAGGCCAAGGCTGATGCAATATGTAAATTATCTGCAAGTCTAGAGAATTGGCACTTGCAAGAATTAGACTTGGCCAAAGTCCATCCAAGTATGATGATAAATGAAGTTAAAGCGTTAATTATCGATATTAAAGACGAGAAAGCTCGCGCGGGCAAGTTTGAATCATTAATAGTTAGCTTCGATGATTTCTGTGAATTAGTGCGCAAGTGTATAAATCGACGAAATGGTCCAGGAAAAAGATATGTGTATGTGCCTAAGAAGCGTCCTGATGTGACTATTGAATTGATTAATAAGATTAGAAAAGAAGAAACATTTCAACCTTCTATAAATAAAACGACTGCTACGATCGTATCCCGCGACACTAAGCGTAATGCTGCACCAATAGAAGAATTATTACTCGAAGAAGGGAAAAAGGTGAAAGAAAAAGTTGAAAAGAAAAGAGAAGAAAAAGAAGCGAAAGAAGAAAAGGCTTGCACATTTGAGCCGGCGATGTTTCGTCCACCGAAGCACATTAAACCGCGCTATCGTGGGGTTAAGGATTCTGTGAAAAATTACGAACTAGAGAAAGTGATGTCTACATTACCACCGCCTCCATCTCCACGTAAACCTTTAAGTAGAAAACCACTCAATGACAACAGTCAGAATAGCAGCCTGCTTGATGATAGCATGAACGATAGCATCGCGAACTCTGTCAATAGACGTGCCTCCGGACTTATATCTCATAAAAATAGTAAAGCAATAAGTGTCGTGAAACAGGCAGTAAAAGAGTTTACAGGTTTTATCTCTGATGCAATACGACCCATCATGCCTCCATTACCCGCTGAACTACACAAAATGAAGCAGAATGAAACCAAAGAAAATGGTAATGTGGAGAACGATTCGACGCAGCCGGTAAGCGTCATGGGAGGGCGAGACTTCGAGTAGAAGTAAATGAATCGTAGTTTTTAGATGATATATTATTAATATTTTATTTTGTAACATAATTGTGGTTAAAATATTCAGGAATTGTATATTTACAAAGAGAATTACTGTGACTGCATTAAACAGCTATTCCATTGGTTGCTAATTGAAACTGGTCATACAACGCGGTACCACTATGATTTTTGCTTGCATAAATTAATTTGGTAACGACCCCAGTCACTTCCTCTTTTGTCTTCTTATTCAGATGCAACCTTTTCTTGAAATCGTCAATGGCGTTGGAATTGTATCGGAAGGACGGGAATCCACTTCTATACGACATAATTTCCATCAACGATATCAAAGAATCAGCATGTTTTTGTGCGCACATTAAACAGTCAACACACAACTGCTTGTACAGAGCAAAGTATTCCGTCGTCTCTCCGCCCATCACATCTATCAGTTCTTGGTTCAATTTCCAGGGTGCGGTCTCCATACTAAATGCCTTACCAGGCGCTAATCCGAAGACAAAACCAAAATCAATATGTATCAAATGACCGTAACTGTCGATCATTATATTACCATTATGTCTATCTTTGATAGCTAGTAAGTAAGTTACAATGGAATAAGCAGCCAACGATTTAACGTACTCTTTGATGGCACATTCCAACTCGACGCTAGCGCTAGTGCCATCTGGTTGATATACTCTCTCAAATTCCTTGCGTAAAGAACCACTATAGCATCCTCGCTTCTTTATCTCGTCTAAAGACGCGGCGTTAGGAATCAACTGGATCAATCCTGTACTCTTGGTTATACTTAAAATTCGATAAGTAAATAACCACACCGGAATCTGGTCTGCTTGAAATGCATTTTGCAAGTAAGTAATAAGTTGCATCACGAATACTTCTTGGCGGACGTCATCATTCGACTTTGCAATCAAACCGTCTACCTTCCATCCCGGTAACTGTCCATATGGACTCGTATCTTTCATTTGTCTCAACTTATTCGATAAAGTATCGCCTATTAAACTTGGACCTACCAGCTCATTTCCTGCACTAGCGCCAACACTACCAACGAAATCCTGACTCGATACGCTGATACTTTTACGCCAATTTTTTATAGAGCCACGATGTGAAACGCTAGGTAGCTTGGAGTACAATGGGGTATATGACTTGCCTTTGAAGCTAATCGACAACCCTTCACTACTAGATACTTCATTACCCGATCCATCTGCTTTTTGACCTTCTGCACTCATCAGGACCTGAAGTTGCAATCCTAAGAATGTTGATACATCAGTGCTATTGGGGTGGGATAGTAGCTCGAACAACATCAACGCCGGACAACGTGCTTTTGTATTAAATGCCCGACAAGCAGAGGGTATAGGGCGAATAACATAACTATAAACGTCGGTGGACGATTGTAATGGAATATATGCAAATGGTGGTATAGTCAGTTGCATCATTTCATGCTGTAACATATCTTTGCGCAAATGACGAGGCACAACTCTAAGTTTCTCGCATATTTCAGTCATGGCCTTGATAAAAGCCTTTTGTTGTGAAAAAAAATTGTGAAAATTTCGTTGCGATTGATTGACTAAATTTGACGTGATACTATGATCAATGTCTTCTACTGCACCGGTGGTGGTGCATGATACACGACGCGATGTTGGTGCGGTTACCGTATCGATATTTGGATGAGCTAAAATTGCTTTATTGATACTGTCAATCCAATTATTGAAGGATTCGACGGTTGTGGTACGGAAATGATATACAGTTGACGACGATTTAATTTTTAAATCAAAGCAATAATTGTATTTTTCACGATGGACCTTCTCGATGTCGCAATTATACAGTGGAATGGCTCGCACAAGTCTGGCGTTATCATCATTGCCCTTTACTCCTTCGTAAACATATAAAGTTTTATCGACTATTTTGACAAACCGAGTTTTCCAAGGCTTAGAATGCATCATACTCTTCCTAGAGTGTCTCTTAACCAGAAGTTCTCCGTCTTGAAATGCCATGTGCGAGCTTAAATCGCTATGCTTAGCCAAATTATCAGCGAGTATATTCTTTTGGTGGTCATACAAATCATAATCTTCTGCGGTGAACTCAGTCTCAATCCTACCTGGAATTTCAGGTATACCATATATAACGGATTTCTCAGTCAATTCAAGTAATCTGGCACATCTAAAAAATAAATCACTATCTGAAGTAGGGTTTGTGTTACCTCTCATATCTTCTGGTTGATAATCCTCCATAGCAGCCATAAAAATATAAGTAAATTGTAATGCACAATGAAGACTATGCTGGCATATGCATACAACTAGTTTTTCTAAAATTTTAGTTCCATTGTGTTTCGAATGTATAATTAAATGGGATAATTGAGGAAGATAGTACTCTACCTCCTTCAACACCAATTTATTACTGATGTATCTTATTAGGATACTTGAATACTCAGTGACAAGTTGAACATTTTCACGGTTTTTCCATAAAGAAAATATCAAATTCTTCACACTTAAACCATTATCATTAAAAAAATAAGACTTGGCGTTACTGCCATCTACAGAGGACTGAAATGGTACCACAATATCAATTTCGTCACGGCAATCACTTAAACCAAATTTATTCGTCAATATGATACTATCCACATCAACAGCATCAGATTGAGAGTGCTTTGTGATCATATTTCGCACAATATCCTCTAATTTGTCTTTATTCTTTCCATCCAAACTATATTTCTCCATAATTTTACCGACAACATCACATGTACTCTCATTTTTATAGACAACCACATCAAGTCTAGCAAGTCCCACGATGACCTCCAGCACAAAGAGCACCTGTTGTGCAGCCGTATCGCTCATGCTGTCGGTGAGCAAGAGGGTGGATTAGAGAGGCTTGTGCTGCGCCACTAAAGTCAATTAAATGACTAAGTGAAATTAGGCAATTTTTTATTTGGTCACGAAACCAAAGGGCCGCATTCCACCGGTGATGTTAAATCGTTTGAGACATGGTCAAACTGTACATTAAAGGAGATTCTTGGTGCTTGATGGCCGAGTTAGGCTTTTTGACGTGTATTATTTAATAGAACGCCGTAATAATTTGATCACTGGATGGAAATTATGAACATGAATCTTTTGAAATCAAGGTAGGAGCGACTTTTGTTAACTGTTCGCAATATTGCAAGAAGAAAATTGTGAAATTCCAAACTCAAGTGTGCGGCCTCAATTTTTTGACCATCTCAAGAGAAAAAAACCAGACGAGTAAATAAGTCTGTACAAGGCCCAAAATGGCAGATCCTGAGCGCTGTATGTATTTAGTGCATTGTCTTGATGACATTTCGTGCGGAATGGTAGATAAAGGCGATCGCTTCGGCGGTAGTGTGAAAAGAATGTCAGTATATATGGAGCACAAAGCGTATCAGGGACAAACAAGTGATCCCAATTCAGATAAATATGTTAGAAAAATAGCTGCAGGACCACTAGAATCAGAAGATGGAAAGTATATGATTGGCTCTGCGTTTATACTTTATGCAACAAAAGCTGAGGCTGAAGCATTCAATCAAAATGATCCGTTCTATAGTGCAGGTGTTTGGGAAAAAATAACTATTACTAAATGGATTTCAATTCCAAATGGTATTAAAAAAGTAAACATGCACAAAGACGGAGATGATATGTCCTCAATCAAGATGATCCCAGAGTTTTAAACTGTAAGAATGTAATTCATTATTCACTTTTCATAATGATAGCTTTTATTTTCGACATAGAGTGCGTAATTTTATGTATCCTGGGCAAAACTAAGGGTCTTCCATTCTCCCTTAATGCACCACCTTGTTCTGGTACATCAATCTGCTTTTAAACCTTTCCAACACTATCTTTCTGGGCACTGTTTGGCATTTGAGGCCCAAATTAAATTGGCAAATTTTGGGCCAATGCCGGTACCAAGTCGAGACGATCTCCCCGGTCGAACCTACTACTATTGGTAACTTGACTACTAATATTGTCTAATACCATGTTTGAAGATTGGGAATGGAACGATACCACCATCTCCCTGACGATGCTGATAGGGGCAGTCGTGGGCGTAGTTTGTTATTTCGCATATAGTTGGGTCGCTGGTAAAGAAACTGAACCAACATTTAAACGGAAAAATGATAAGATAGAGTTTAAGAAACCAGTAGAAAAAGAAGATTACGTTAAGCGTAAGAAGGAGTTGGATATCGCGGATCCATATGCAAAGGATGAGCTCATGAGCTTATTGATAAAACGAGCATTGAAAACATTAGAAATTGTTTTGGACATTGAAAATAAATTAAAAAAATTAGAGAGTTTAGTGAGGAGACAACGAATAACAATGGCGGAATTTGAAGATAAACTGAAAGTCCAGCTCGTTATTAAGGAAGAAATAGAAGATATTAAGAAAGAGGCAAATAATTTAGTCCCAGGATGGGGTGAGCTTATAATATCTCAAGCATTCCAATTCAATACCAAGATTTCGATGGCATTAGAGCAAAATATTTCCATGCGGGAATTGGAGGAGCAATTGGAACGTCAAAGAAATGCTAATAATAATGTAAATAAAACACAGAAAGGTAATAGTGATGATGATGATGATGCTGAAGATGTAGTCATAGATAGTAATCAAAATAATAGTGTTAGTACAAGTCAAAAAGTTGAAACTACAACTTCTCCGACAAGTAAAACACCAACTGATAAAAAGGAAAAGAAGATAAGAGAACCAAGAGTTGTTAAACCAGTAACACTGGACAATGATAATTAAACAAATAATTTACATTACACACATTTTTTTCTCTATATTTTAACATAAGCTCCTTTTGCATCACTTTTTGTCTTGTTATATAGCGGTAATACTTCCAAGTCTTTCGATGCAGCAGTGTTAATATCGATAGTACTTGGAAATCCATATATTACAAATAAAAGTAGTTGCACTATTGCAAGTAATAAACCCAGTAAATTTGGACCATAAATTAACGGATCTTTACTTACTAGTAGTCCATATAATGACCATGATAATGCATTAAAAAATGTCATCAAAGAGGGATAAAATGGTAATGCTGCAGTTGATTTCTCTTTTAATACGGTTCCTAGCGTTGCTAATGGTGACCCCATTAATAAGACAGCCATCACTACACCGATATATCCCAATATATTTGGTAAATTATAAGTCTTATATATAATTGCTAATATAATCAAGCCTAATGAAACTAAATAGTATGATGTTTTGATGCCATATTTACTATAGATATGGTATATAATTACACAAATGAATCCCACAATAACACTGGAGAAATTAGGCACAAAAACCGTGTAATCTCCTTTCATATCACCGTATAATGACCAATAAACACCATTTACCAACATGGATAAGAATGGTATTGGGGACAGATGGTTGACACTTCGATTCTTGTAAATAGTGAAGCCTACAGCCAATGCAGCGCATTGCATTAACATGAAGAACAATATTGGTAGAAGCGCGAGTGCTTCGACCACGACTGCAGGCAGAGCAGTCAGCGACATCGTGGGCACCGAAAGATAGGATATAAATCTCTTGTTGCCAAGTTACTTGGTAGGTTAAGCTAGGTTTGATTTTTTCACCGGTACCTACCTTAGGGATTACCGGTGAAGTGGTATAATATCATGAGTTAATAATTTTGAGATGAAGCAACTAAAAATGCTGTGTATATCACGAGTTTATTGCAATAAATGCCATGTTTTGGGTGCAACTGGTGTCCCATTTGTGCGATTTCATTGATAAAGGCAGAAGAGTGCTTCAAATACAAAGAGTTTGACGACGAGATATGATAAATAGCACAATGCACATTGTGCATCGTGCGTAGTATATCATGCACGATGTGTCATTCCAATCGGTAGAGAAACGGTCGAGGCCGGAAGGGAACACTTTCTCGAAAGTGAAAAAAAAAGAGAAAATAAAAAGCGAAAATAAACTCGCTTCGCAACTAAATTACGAATAAATTCCGTCGAATATGAAAACGTCTTTCGCTATCGCCGTAATAATGATTTGCTTATTCAATTTCGTAGCTTTGGCTCAACCAACGACATTCCCACCTTCATTCAGACCGACTTCACCTGCGGAAATAATACCGAGTGATTCGCCTACATCGACTCCAACATTGTCTCCAACAGAGATTGTAACGAAGAGTCCTACTGATTCACCAACCGATTCATCAACTGATTCGCCAACTAATCTGCCCACAAGAAGGAAGAGATCGAATCATCCAACACTAGGTTTCTTCTAAAATCAATCAAACTATTTATTCATTAATACTTACTCAATAATGAATTCACTTATTTCTTTAGGTGGTGTAACTACTCCTCCTTTTACTTATCCGACACAAGCGTTATTACCTAATATTGATGATACGCTTGGTGAGTTATGGATTCCAGAAGGAACTTGTCAATGCACTTGTGACTGTAACGTCAAATGTACCAAACAACCATGTCGTAGCAATCCTCCTACTTTATTCCCGACAAGTACATCAACGAACCAACCTAGTGAACAGCCTACATCGTTTCCAACTGACCAACCTACAGAGCAGCCAACTTTATTCCCTACTGAACAGCCAACAGAATCACCTACTGAACAGCCAACAGAATCACCTACTGAACAGCCAACAGAATCACCTACTGAAGCAACAACATCTGAACCAACATTGTCACCTACATTCAGCCCAACAGATTTCCCAACCTTTACCCCTACAGTCTCGCCAACTTCATTGGTTTTAGATATAACAAATAACCCGACATCGTCACCAAGTGATTGCGTGGGCGTGTATTGCAATTATCAGAAGAAAAACTAAGATGTTACAAAAGGCAAAATATAACTAACCGCATACTATTACCGAAACCGCAAATATACTTGTAAATGATAAATAAATAAACGCAACATTATTAACAATAGATACAAATTATAATTATTTTTATTCATGGATTGTGATATCTCTATCTCTTGTTACGTAAGTCTCCCGCTTCTGCTCGTCCCCCATCTCTTGATAAATTTTCTAATGCTGCGTATGTTGTATCTGCACCAATGTACATCCTTTCACCAACACTATCGTACCTCCTGTTGCCAGTATCATATTTATTCTGACCATATTTTTGACTGAAATAACTATCGAATAATTCTTGAACGGATACCTGATAGTTCAATATTTCATCCTCTTCAACTTTAAGCTCATTGCGATTAATGTGATCATTATTAACGGGCATTTCTTGGAGGACTTTATACCCTTCTGCTTGCATAACCTGACTTATTTGTGGTTTATCGGTTAGTATTCTATTCGTTAACTTAACAGATTTTGATGGTGATTTATTTCCAATCCGCGGTAATAATTGTGACTGCAGTCGCTTTGCATTAACTTGGTTTGTGTTTCCTACAAATAATGGCTCGATGCATTCTGGAGCATCAGGTATAAGCTGCTTAGATTCAACTCGTGGCGACTTTGGTTTAGATGAATGTGATATAGTAGGTGGTTTTGGATGGAGAACATCCAAAGAATCGTGCGAAATCAGTACTTCGGGTGCTCCAACTGTTCCTTTTGTCGTGATAACTGGTGTATTAGCTGCATTTGTGACGCCAAAACCTATCTTAATCCTATCAACAGTCAATAATTTACCCAATTCATTTTCATCGCCTTCATTTGTAGTAATTGAATTAACGACGGTGCTAACGTCATTATTAAGAATAGAGGTTTCTGCATCAATCGTGGCATTGCCAATAGGAATCATGATGCGAACTGTGTTTTCTTTTGAACCTTCTACGGCCTCGTTAAGCGACAAACTCTCTCTAGTTTTAGCAGCTGGACGTACTATATTGTACACAGGTTTCGTGGTCCATATTTTTTCATAGCCAGGAGTTGACATAAACTGAGGTATATCTGATAATATTCGTTTTCCGGACGTTACACGAGGAGTATCAGTAGACCTTACAAATGGCGTATCTAACAACCTTCGTTGTTCGTCCATGTAATACTCAATCATACTCAAAGTGAATGGATTATCTTGGGTCTCCGACCTAACATTTGAAACAGTAGGAGGAATGATCCTGGTGGACATCGGTTCCAATTTATCGATATTCGGTATTGAGTTGACTGCACCATACCTGTCATCAGTTGAGTATAGAAAAGGATCCTCGGCCGTATTGCCATTCTTGGCACTATGAACACTTGACACCTTTTTTATATTTTCAGTCAATACTTTCATCGCTTTCGTTGATTTACGCTTCCAAGCAACATCGTTGACCTTGCTCTCCTTGTGCACTTTCGCTACGGGTCTATGAGGGACGAAAGATGACTCCGTCGGTGCCTTAAATTCGTCTAAAATATTATTCGTCGGTTCGATGGAAACGATCGTTTGAGAATTAAAAGTGGATAAAGAAGGCATCCAAACATCCGGCTGGACTCCATTTTCAGCATATATAGGATCTAAAAATGATAAGTATTGACTTGTATTAGCTGATGAAACTACTTCATTGGATTTTAAATTTGATCGCCGTTTCTTCTCGTCGTTGTATACCCCAGCCATAATAATTTGGCGCGATTCAATTGGTTTGTGAGGTTTACGCCGCTCTGTCACTGGAGTGGGTATTGAAGCTGCAATAATGCTCAAATTATTCGCACTTATAGAGTTTATAGCGGTACTGATGTTTGTCTTGTCATTGCTCGTCGTATTAATATTGTCGTTTTGTTTTTGAGATACCATGTTGGCCGAGGTAGAAACCGCTTCAAGACTTCGAGATACACAATTGTATATTAACTTTATAACAAAATTTTGTGCGATTATATGGATTACATCTTCCAGTCGGTCGTTAATCGAATCGCCAATTGACTCCAGTATACTTGATCCAACGAGAGAATCATTGCCTCTTACATCTTCGAGGTTCAGATTTGGTAAGTAGATACATTCACTGTATATACTTTCATCAGGCAACGCTGCGGACATGGAACTCTTGGGAGTTATATTCACATTGAAATTCATCAAATAAGTGAAATCGTTATTTCTGGAATCAACCAATGATTGAGACAAATCCGGCACGGTATCCTCGTCGTCGAAAGGTTCAAAGTATTCCTCCTCCTGGATGAAATCTATGGATGACGAGGCATTAGATTCCGTCAATCGATAAGAGCTCTGGGCGCTAATTCTGGATACTTCCTCTTGGACCTTGCAAATAGCATTGGTTGCCAGAGTATTGGCCTCTTGTGATATTTTCAGAATTATTAGGTCCACCGGATCAGATATTATTATATATTCGTCGTCGCTCACGGCTGCGATCATTCCAAGATACTCTGTTACATTATCCATGATTGTGTTAACAAGCGCAATGCTCTCAATTTTTGCAGCTTGTTTGACATACACAGATTTAACACTGCTAGACACAATATCCGTCACAAAAGTGGAAGCAAAGACTGATATAGTATCCTCATTCATTCGTGGTGTTGCACTAGATTGGGAGCTATGTTCAGCATCTACCAACATCGGCTTACTGTCATTATTCCACAAGGAACCACCAATTTGTGTGCTTGAATTCTTCGATTCTTTATTCACAAAATAAAACTTTTTGCTGCGCTCCAACCCAATAAGCCGCAATTCTTCCGACAATTTCTCTTCCTCTAGAAGGTTCCCGTCTAATGTGACTTTTGGTAAATGCATACATTGCAAATATCTACTCATTAATGCTTTGAGTATGGATTGCTTCAACCTCTCGGCCCGCGCCGCTTTGGCTGCCATTATCTCGGCTTCTACTTGCATTCTCCGTTGGAGCAACAAATTACGCTCCTCTTCATTGATCACCGGCACTTGGCGCTCTTTACGCACGTATACAGGAACTTCAACATATTTTTTTACTACTTTCGGTTTTTTTATTTTTTCTAATATAACCGCGACGTCCTTTGTGGTCAAAATATCTTTCTTGGCATGTTTGACGATTCTGCTTTTCTTTTCAATTGGCTTCTTCGCCTTTTCAACAACCTCCTTTGCCTCCGCCTGTGCCTCCGCCTTTGCCTCCTTCGTTTCCTTTTTCTTACTCTTGGGCTTCGGCTGCTTATGCAATTTATTCATTATATATCCTACGTCACTCATATTCAGTCCTTGCAAGATGGAGTACAAAGTTTGATTGCAACTTTGGTCGAATTCAAGACGACGATTATCATATTCGCTTTCATCCGCGAGATGATTGTACTTTTCTGTGAGTCGAGCCCTTATATCTTGTGCAATACTGGGCGCATCTTCGAATAACGTATCCAATGTATTGTTGGCTGCTATATCATACGCGATACCATTTAACTCGTCACTGCCAGCATATTTAGTACTATGCATTATTGCATCTAATTCGCGACTGTAAGCATACTCTTGCTCGCATATGTCATCCCATAGCTTCAAGAACTTATCTACAGTGATAACCGCTGTATTATCAACATCAACTGGAGTTAAAAGACTGTATGACGCAGCTGTTTTTGTCATAGGCGACCGTTGGTGCCTTGCAGCAGGACTCTTCCTAGGGGTCGTGGAACGACGACTCAGTCCTGTAGATGCGGTAGTAGCATCCTCAGATATTTCGCTCTCATTCTTTACGTTTTTATAATATTTTTTCTTTGCGATTTCAATAAGGACAGGATCTACGTGAATGTCACTTGTATAAGACTCAATCACACTTGGGTTTTGCACGACGGCGGGACTCTCTAAAGGGTACTCATTTAATCCATCATCGTAAATATCATTTATATCTTCGGCATCATCACTATCGTACTCGTCAAAGCTCACCTTATAATCACGTTCTTTGTTCTCAACTAAATTTACTGCCATATTCTTGGCGATGCTATGCAAGTGTATACTTTCAATGTCGGTCGCTTCCGTTACATCGATACCAGCGACACTCCGACGATTATTTTTTACTTCGAGAACGCGATTTTTCTCTTTCTTGAATATTTTCGCAAATAAACGCAGTCTCTCCTTGATGAGCGAGTGCACGCCTTCAACTGCATTACGGCGAGTACTAGTGATACGTTCTAGAAACTTAAAATGACTCACGTGAAAGAGCCGGAAGTAATACTTATTCTTATTTTCACTCTTATTCCCTTTGGTGCTTACGTAACATGGTTCGAAATCTAGCCTCATTTCACCCAGTAACATATCGTTATTATAAGTATTTCGCATCATCTGCACTATATCGTTACACGACTCTAGTAGTTTCGCATCAATGTCCAGACTACTAATGGGATTTATTTCCATGTACTCCGTTGAAAATACTAAAGGGCACGTCAATTGCCGTATCGTTGTACTATACACCAACCCTTTTGGCAAATTTATCTGGATATGAAACCATTGGCCTGGTTTATTCAAAACATATTGGTATCTATAATAAGAACCAACGGCTCGTTTAAAATACTTGGGCAACACCTTAGGCATTGTTATACAACCATCACTAAAAGGGCTATTACTTTCGAGTAATTCCTCCGCTGCTAGTAAAATATCACTAATATTGCACAATGGGCGAACATGAATTTTATTATCAATAGTAAATGCTTTAAGTAATGCACAAGTATCAAGCTCCGCACTATTATTACCACCTTGTTTACTTATTGTTGTAATCAGAGTATCAATATTGTTACTGACGTATGTTCCTTGTACAACCTCGAATGTGCTAGTGCTATGCTTAAAGTTCGATGAGATGTAACACATTTCTTCTTTACGTATAACTGTGGTGTCAATCGAGTTACACTTAATTAAGGTGTCCACAAAACCAGTGTGTAATCCATTTAATTTCAGCATGTTATTCAAGTTTGGCAATTCTTCATTACTGGCGGATAATAATGGCTTTAATTCTTTTTCAACCTCAATTGACTTCAATGACCATTTACCCAAATTCTTATATGCTATTCCAAGGTTTTGGTCTTTCTTGTCGGAATGGCTCGAATACGTTTGGGTAGTGAAATCAAATTGATTTGCTTGAAATTGGTTAAAAGTAGTTATTAATTCTTGTTTTGATGGCAATTTATCGACTTCATCAATCATGACATCATTAGCGGATAGGCCATGTTGCTTTCTATAATATAATATGTTCCTTTTTTCAATCGCCGCAGTAATTTTATCACCGACATAGATACATTGCGCCAATACGGGCGACTTAAGATCATACTCGCGACTCACTTGACGTCCATACTTCACTACTAAATCGTTATTTTTTGCAATCAAAAGCTGTTTTAAAGCAGAACTTTCAATATTACGATAGTTATTTTCAACTCTTACAATTTTTTCCCCTAGTGTCAGCTCCATTCCTCAATGAAGCACCAACCCGTGTTTATTGTCGAGCCGAGAATGCCGAGCTTTCCTTCTACCGAAAATGGCGCATCATGTCGATGAAGAAAATTCCCCGTTCCAGAAACTGTGTAACAGTCGACGGTCCTTCAGTACCGGTGATGGGTATCTTTCAGAAGACTTGGAACTTAATTGGAACTTCACATAAAGTATATTGATTTACTCGCTAAGAGAAAAATGCAATTGCGATCCCCGCATCTATGGGAGAGAAACGTGTGGTGCGTTCCTTTTCTCCTTGGCATTATCAGTCCGATACACTTATTCGCGCGACTGATTAAGAGCCAGCTAACGCGCCTTAGTGTGATATAGTCAGATCAGATTGCTGTGTATCTTTTTGATACTTTTTGGTTGCTTATTGTAGTATATACTTTTGTGAATTCCGGATCTGGGCTCATGCAGCAACTGTTGAAGAGTGACTATTAACAATACCCAGTTACTCCAAATTGGACCATGTTACTGCTGAATTTCGTCGTCAATCTTGGTGTTTTGGCTGCTTTGCTGCACCAGGCGGAAGCATCAGTCGATTATCGAGCATTGCACACATCCTCGATGCGCAAATCCTCAATGTCGACCAGCGAAGGCAATGAACACTGGGGAACCTCATTATATCCTGATATCATCAATACTGGTAGTGCTTATTCAAGCAGCGGTACTAATGACTACTTCAATGATGAATATATGACTTATAGCTCATATGATATACCCTATTACAAGCACACTGTTACCTCTTGTGATATGTCGTACTTGGAAAATCGTCCTCACAAATCAAGTGAATTAGTTACAATTAAAATTGAAGAAGGAGATGTTATTGATTTCGGTGATGATATTGGATTTGCATGTCATTATAGTGGTCCGGGTACTTCTGATGAGTGTGCATGCGTCAAAGATTCTAATAACGTTTATACCTTTTATGCTGGGTCTTGCGCAGATTCTGGTTGGGGTATGGGCGTGGGTACAGAATTACCAATGTGCACTGGTAATGGCGCTGGTTATTGGCCACCAGGTCCAAATTGTCCTGCCGACCAAAGTAACGTAGACTTTTCAGTAACTTTAAAACCAAGACCAAATACTGAAACTGATAACACTAAAAGGTGTTATCTTCCTATGGGAATGCAAGGCATGTTTGTTCACGGAGTCCAATTTTATGGATGGGCAGATGGATTAGATTATAAGGGAGATGGTTATTGGCATAATATTGCATTAGCATTCGAATATTATGATTTTGATATTTGCTACGGACATGGCACAAACCTGGGAGAGTATCATCATCATACTTATTCTCCTTGTTTAGCCGAATTGTTAGGTGATCAGGGATTAACTCATTCGCCAGTATATGGATTTGCTAGAGATGGTTATCCAATTTATGGTCCATGGCAGGACAGCGGTCAACTAGCACAATCATGTTGGAAAAAAAGAGATTATGATGGAGAAAATACTGCTGCTGGAGGTTGGGGATGTATGACATCATCCTCAGATACTACAAATAAAGGTAAACGTCGTTGCACATTAGATGATCCATGGGATCCAACATCGACAACCACGATTACTAGTGACTATTATGGTCCATCGACTTCTGATACAGTAGTGTCCCAATCAGGTAATAGTTATACAGCTGTATCGGGGAGCTACTGGGAAGATTTTTATTATGATTCTGATTGTGGTGATTCTGGTGGTGTTTATCTTAATCAATACAATGGCCATGATCATGACGACTTGGGGTTTCATTATCACCTAACAGTAGATTCTGACGGACTTCCTCAATTTCCATTTGGTATTGGTCCTCAATTCTACGGTGTTTTATCTGCTGGACACGAGGACTATTGTTGTACTACTGTTGAAAATGCTGGTACAGGAACATGTTCAGGATCAGCATCTAATTACAATAATCAAATCAGTGGTTCTACCGTCGCTTCTAATACTGCCACCTCATTTACCACAGCAACCTATGATAATTATGAAAGTCACACCAATCCATTTTGTTCATACGTATCCATAGATTTGGACGTAACGCTTGCAGGCTTCACCTCAGAGACACTTACTTCGGCTCAATCAAATGCAATTATCACCGCAGTTGCTAATGTTACTGGAGTGTTAGAGTCAGATGTAAGTATTTCTAGTTCCACGGCATCTGCATTAGACCGTAGACTTACCACAAGAAACGTGAAACGTATGCTTACGTCATCTTGGTCCATCGATTTCATTATTAACGTATCCGCTAACTATGCATTTAAAACATTATACACGGGAACTGCTGCGTCCGCAACTAGTACAAGCAGTTTAAAAAGTGCAATTTCAGCTGCATTTAGTGCAGCGATCGCCAATTCTAAATTTGTAAATGCGATTAATGCAGCATGCGATTCGACGTGTAACTTACCATCTTTAACTGTTGTTGAAAACGATTCAAGTGATTCGAAGAAGAAATTCAACCTACTAATACTAGTTGTTATCGTTGCAATTATCCCAATTGGTTTGGGCTTTTATTGCTTTTGCGGAAACAATAAAGCGGACATCAAAACTGTTGAAATGGCTGCATCACCACAATCACCAGCTGTAAATTTCACTTCAGCTAATGGCAAACAACATCAGCATCATAACAAACAACAACATAATCGTCGTCAAAACCAATAATGGTTAATTTTAATTTCTGGTTGAAACGGGTTTCCTGTTTTCATTTTATTATTTTATGTAACAGTCTTTAATAAAGTTAAGATTTTATCAAGACATCAAGCTTTATTTACATAATACACATCTGTCGTATATCTTAGACCATAAGTGGTTTTGCCTTTTGTTTGCTCGTGATTGTCGAGGATATCGTTTATCTTGCTAAAAAATATATGCCTCTCTTTCTCAGGTAGTACTGAAATAACACTAGTAGAGGCTAATCGATCTAATATATCCTGTCTAGTTGATTGTACAACTTGGTGCGATGCGTACTTCCGTAAAGGTAACTTAAAGTGCTTCACGACTGTTTCATTGGAAAAAATATTTTGCCAAACTTGGTCTCTGTATCTTGGTATAAACTGATCTATTCGTTGACTCTCTCGCTTATAATATGTTGTTAAAACATTTTCAATTTGCAAAATCCAATCAATGCTTTCATCAAATGCATTCCATATTAATACAAGAGGGGCACCTGGTTTTAGTATACGAGACATTTCAACAACTGAATCAAGAGATGCCATCCAGTGAAATGCCTGAGCAATAAGTATACAATCAGCGCTGTTACTTTTTAACGGCAAATTATTACTAGATGCGACAATTATATCAATATCCAATGGATTTTGAGTACTTTTAACATCAATTTTCTCTAAAAATGCTTGACTTTGATCACACGCCACATACGTATTCTTCTTGCCTCTATTTAGAACTCTTTCATAATTGAAAAATGATTCAGTAAATTTTCCAGTTCCAGCACCCAACTCTACTAAATGTAAACCATCTGTCTTGTTGTTTAGTTTTTTGTAAGCACCAATTATGTCACAGCATTGTTTTATTGTTTCACTTGAATAACTTGGACGAGATTTACTGTAAATATCAGCGTTGTGAGCCCCAAATCCTTTCACTGCCGTTACATGCGAACTAAGTCTGCCTCTTACGACGGCTCCAGATCTATGGCTCTGCAACGATCGAAAGACTGCTTTCATGGCTGCTATTTTATGTATCAAATGTTTTTGTAAAAGATGTGACTCAACATCAACATTTGTAAATCGAAGAAATTTTTCAAACCGGAACTGTTCCCTCCACACCCTTTCTCACACATCTACCATTTTTTGGAGTTCTTTTTAAAAATAAAATCAATGAGCATAATCTTTATTAACTTGTTGCAGCTATTGTAAATGGATAATTCTAGTAGAATCGTGCAAACTATACTATTGCGCGAGTTTTTTACGGCTGCTTCAGCCAAGCGAACCAGAATGACAGAGTGCGAATGAGTAGCAAGACTTCTTTTGTATTTTTCATTGTACAACATATGTATAAAGGTTATTCTTTATTAAGTTATTAAGTTATTACTTTTTTACTTTTTTATTAGGGTTTTTTTGAAAGTTATTTTTTGGAAAAGGTGAAGAGTTTGAATTAACATTCAAAATGGAGGAAAAAGAGAGCAATAAGGATGCAGCTTCGCCCGACTTGGACGGAGTCGAAGGCGAGCACATGAAGGCCATGTGGGCTGGCCAGAGCAATGTGTTGGTGGCAGTGCGAGTACGACCATTGATGAAGCATGATGTGATTAAAAAATCATGTGTGCGAGTGTTAGACAATAAAATAGTTGTTATCTTGGACCCTGCATTGGCGGCAGATAAAGTAGATATATTGAGAGCGAACCGCAACCGTGAAAAGCAATACGCCTTTGATTATGTATTAGATCCTACATCAACGCAAGATTCAGCATACTTACACACTACAAAATTTTTAATTCATGGTGTTTTAGATGGTTTTAACGCAACAGTTTTTGCATATGGACAAACTGGTTCTGGAAAGACACATACAATGATAGGATCGCCTAATGATCCTGGTATAATGGTCAAAGTCATGGAAGATTTATTTATATATTCTGCTTCTCAATGTAAGCAACAAGGAAATGCACATAGAATTATAGTATCATTTTTAGAAGTTTATAATGAAAACATCAGAGATTTGTTAAGCGAGGTAGAGGAGTACTTGGATTTAAGAGAGGATCCTATTAAAGGCCCTGTAGTAAGTGGTATTACTGAAGTTGAAACTAAAAGTAGTACTGAAATTATGAATTTACTACATCAAGGAAATGCGAAACGTTTTCAAGCTGCGACTGCAGCGAATGAAGTATCATCAAGGTCGCATGCAGTGTTACAGGTGGTTGTTGAAAGTAAAGATCGAGCACCTGGTGTCGTGGCAAATATTAAAGTAGGAAAATTATCATTAGTTGACTTAGCTGGATCTGAAAGGGCTGCAAATACTAAGAACACGGGCGCCAGATTAGTTGAAGGTGCTAACATTAATAGATCATTACTAGCACTTGGTAACTGCATTAATGCTCTTGGTGAGAAAGGAAACAAAGGCAATTTCGTACCATATCGTGATAGTAAATTAACTAGACTCTTAAAAGATTCTTTAGGTGGTAACTGCCGCACTGTCATGATAGCGAATATATCATCGTCTGAGTCAGCATTTGAAGAGACTTTGAACACCCTAAAATATGCGAATAGAGCGAAAAATATTAAAACTAATGTCCAACGAAATGTATTAAATGTAAATTATCATATAAGTGAGTATGTTTCATTAATTAATAATTTGCGTGGTGAAATTAAGTTATTGAAAGACCAGATATCTCTTGGTGGCATCGATCCTCCAATATATGGCGACGTTGCAAAATCGTTCAGTAGAGGTGGTATGGGTTTTGGTGGATTAGTTGCCAATGCAATTTCACCACAACACGGTGGCAATGCAGGTTTACGCATGCCTAGTTCACCCCCTGGTGTAGCACATTCTATTGGTCTGCATCCGACTACTCCATTGCACATTCTTAGGGAAAGTATGCGTAGTGCTACTCAAGGCGCGGATAGGGAAATAGTTAATGGTATGAGACAAAAAATCGTTGAAAATTTTCAAGAAAGAATGCAATTGCGTCGATCACTTATAGAATTAGAAGATCAAAACGTTCAAAACTCAATCGAAGTTAGTAAGAGACAATTGATTGTTGTACAGTGGTCCGAGACAAGAGGAAATACACCCGGTAAAAAAAATGGCAATGATAGCAAAGGTATCGATGATAAAGATACGTCGAATGCAGATTTTGCTGCCGATTTAATTGCAAATGGTTCCAGTGAAATTAAGGAGGCATGGCAGGAGTGTGAACAATTGAGAAAAGCTATTTTGAAAAATAATGGAATGAAAAAGTCAATTGCTAAAAGATTGCGTCATAATGAACGGGAAGCAGAAAAATTTAGAGATGAATTGAGCACGAAAATAACAGGTGAAGATAGACGTGAATTAATGGAATTGCAGTATCAAGTAGGTAGACTTGAGCTGGAGAACATGGAGTTGGAGCAACATCGAATTGTGCACGAGTCTATATTAAAGGGTAAAGATTTAGTCATTCAAAAATTAAAATTGCAGCTTGCGGTAAGAGACAAATTGATAAATCGACAGCAAACTGTATTAAAGGAGCACTCATTGGATGACAAGGTTGGCTATACCCAATTAGCACTAATGGAACAAACACTAATGGGTGACACCGATTTGTCGACGACAGCGCCACCTTCACCACCGCGTAATATACATAACGCAAAGCGTGGTGATTTCGGCAGCAATACTAAATTGCGTGGTAATGCACCAGTCGTACCTATGTTAGATATTAATCATATTTTTAATTCCGAGTTGAACGATAGCGTCGACTCTGGCTACACCATGCCTGATATTAAGGACGTATCACTGACTGATCGTGATAGGGAAAGTATTGAAGCTGGTGACTGGTCGGAAATTCATTCGGAATTGAGTGACGATGCAAGTTTTCATAATGGTATGATGAGTAATGGTTCAAATTTATCTTCATTTGGTCACAATGGTGATAATAAGAACAGCCATGTAGGCTCGAATTACGGTGGCAAACAACCGATCAGTAATAGTAAATTTACCAAACAAATTGAAAGGTTAGAGCGTGATCGGGCGGACAATTTTAATTCTGAGTCGAAGCAATTAGAAGTTAATGGGAAAATTTTACGTGCCGATCTGGCCATTCGCGCACAACGTGGTGGTAGATTAATCACTCGTGTGAATACTAACAGTCATAATGATGTAGCACCAAATGGCAGTAATTATAACTTTGGCAGTAACATGGCCAATGGAATGGAGTCAAATGATAGTATTGGTATCCTGAGTGGTGATAAAATTGTAATTGACAAGCCATTGCGCCCACAAAATCCCAGAAAGAACCATTCATTTCCTGATTTTAATCAATATTCTGATAGTCCCGTTGCGTCGAACTTGAGTCAAGAGGCAGACACCAAGTACAATTCCAACCTAGCAGGTAAAGATGCTAACACGCATATTGACGATAAAGTAGACTGGGACAGAGAAAGAGTCGCGCGCGACGATAAAGATTACTATCTGGGTAACAACAAAGGTCGCAGGGGTCAAGACATAGTTAATTTTAACTTCGGTGACATACCGCTAAATATATCTCCGGATGGGAAAGTGTTGGGCCTGCAACACGGCAGAAATCAAGGCAGTTATGAGGAAAGAGACAAAGAATTATTCGAAAGAGCGCTAGAGAATAGACAAGCGAATAATAACAACCGAAATAAAGTGAAAGGAAATAATAAAAACGTTTCGGAATGGTCTGATGATAACGTGCCCCTATCTGGGCGTGGTAGATACAATGAAATTATTGCTAACAACACGAACAATAAATTTATTCATGACGAGTTCGGCGAAGATAGTATCGATACGGTCTTATCTGACAACAGTGAAAACAGTGAAAGACATAAGGGATCTCATATCAAAGTGGTTCCTTTCAGCAATAATAATCACAATATCGTCAAAGAGAATAATATGGCAAATTTGCAAGTAGCAAGCAATATTTATTTGCAAGGTGGACCGGCTTTACCAAATAATAATCGTGCAGATAAGAACTTAGTTTTGGGAAAATTGAAAAATAAAATATCTAATAATGGTAGTAACGTTGACATAAATGAAATAATCGGACCAGCGAACATAGTGGAACGTCCACAAAACCCTCCGACACACGGGCTCAGTATAAATAATATTGGGTTCGGCGGAATTGGACAAATTTTAGCTCCCGTCACTGATCGCATTGTT
>JACCDO012113972.1_pt1 | contig 27878 bp, 26 predicted proteins | sample 7446101 | NCBI WGS metagenome assembly JACCDO01 (sample SAMN15323440, study PRJNA562643) | freshwater metagenome | isolation source: river surface water | place: USA:Blue River Watershed | collected 2017-08-16
CATAATTGTAAAGAACTTATATAATTTTTTTGACTATAATTTGTTGGTTTATATTTAATAATCCAGTCAGATGTTTCTTGACACAAGCTATTATTATTATTAATATATTTGATTTTGTATTTTGAAAATATTTTTTGCCAATTTTCTTTTTGATTTTGTTGATCATTTATCCATAGTAAACCGTCAGTTGGTAAATCATCATCAATTTTTTTCTGTAGCCTTTTTTCAACTGTTGGATTTGATTGCCAATATGTAAATCCTAAGTATCCATAATTACTTTCATAAGTTGGAGAATTCATAATATACGGATTTGCAACAATTCCTTGAACTTGGATTCTATTAATTTTAAGAAAGAATTTTGAAAGTTCATATGATAAATCATATAATGAAAGTGTATCCAGAGAACTGCAACGATAAATCTTTCCCGTAAAATTTTGAATTAAATTTTCTTGTATATGATCAATTGCTGATTCCCAATCAGCAACATAATATGCTTTATTAGTTGATACTTTATATCTGTTAAAATCAACTAATAAATTTTGGAAAATTTCCCAATCTTTATTTAATTTATCTTTATTTTCTTCTTTAACATCTTCTTTATCGTAACACGCGTGAATATGTAGAAAATAAATATCTTCTGAAAAAATTTTTTCATTCTTACTTTCTTCATACTTATATATTACATTTTCACCAGTACTTTGAAATTTTTCGTCATAAACTCCAGTAATAAATAAATGATCGCTTTTGATATAATTATTAATTAAATCTTGATATTGCGGTGGCATTTCAATAAATTTAATCCAAGCTACTAAACAATTTGGAATACACACATCAAATCCTGCTACAGCATAGGCTTTAATGTTACTCTCTCTTAGTACTTTCAAAACTTCTTTTAATTCACCGATATTATTAAAACCAACTAAAAATTGCGATGGTAAATAAATAAAATTACATAATTCCGTAATATAAGGTGCTGACAAAAATCCTGTAGAATAAAGAACAGTTTTTTGGCAATTTTCAGTTTCCAAATTTTTTATAGTATTAACAACATATTCAATAGAACGAAGAATAATATTAGGATAAACCATATGAATATCAATATTCCATCCACTATAAACATATTTGGTACGAAAAGCACAATATTTTGCAAATGTTATTTCTGTTGACATACCACCATCAACATATAGTTTTTCTCCTTTAACAGAAATTTCAAAAGAAGACTTTTCTATACTTGTAATAAAATATTTCACGAATTTAATTTGATTCTTTGTTGAAGGAGACATTACTTGTTTTTTTTGTCTTTTATCCAGAATCTTACGTGAATCATGACGTATTTGAGTTCTTAAAAGTGCTTCTTCGACTGAACAATTTTCTAGTAAATAAATTAATACAGCAGCATAAATACCAGTTCTTCCATGACCTCCAGCACAATGGATAAATATTTTTTTTCCACTTACTAACATTTCTAGAATTTTTTCTATATTTTTTTGAAAATCACTTTCATTTGGAAAAGTTTGGTCAACTAAAGGAAAATGTAAATATTCATTTTGAATTTTAATCTCTGGTATTTCAAAATAATGAAGATATTTAGGAAAAGCAAATTGATAATGTGGTTGTAATTTTAAGTTTGGGTTGATTTCTTCTTGTAAACATATGAAAGTATTAATTCCTAATTTATTTAGATTTTGAAAATTTTCAATAACTTCTTTTTCATTTAAGTAATTAATTCCGTCCATTCCTGGAAATGGTCCACAAGCAACTAACCCTGGTATTATCCAATTATTAAAATCTCCAAGATTAAAATTAATCGAAATACTTTCCAATTTTTTATCTTTTTTTAAGATAATATTCCGAATAATATTTGTTTTACATCTAATTTTATTCATTATATCTTATATCTCTTAATAATTATTTATAAATTCAATTTAAAAATTGTAATAGATTTTTTGTAAAATTTAATTATATATAATATAATTAAATTAGATATGCCAAAAACTGATAAAGATGTTATATCAAATAAAAGTACTATTTTAACAACTAATGAAATTTATAAAAATATTTATTTAAATCAATTTTTAGAAATAGCAAAATTAGCATCTGCTTTTATAGTTTATCAATTAGTTATTAGAATTTTAGATAATTTATTATTTGATTATTTTAAAGATAGAAAAATTTTATATACTATAATTTTAATTATATTTTTAATTTGTATAACACTTATTGCTGTTAAACTTTTCACATATATTAAAATAAATTCTGAAAAAGATGATTTTGTTAAACAAATTATTAAATAGTTTTGATAGTATGTAAATGATCTCCTACTATTTTATTTAAAAAGGCTTTATTAAAACCAATATTTGATTTATTATCAATAAAAGGTCCAATTTTTAATCCATAAATATCAAAATTTTGTATATTATAAAAAGTTTCTATAAAATTTTCACGATTTAGTTTTTTAAAATTTTTAAATTTCTTTAAAACTTCACTAATTAAAAGTCCAGTATAAAAACCTTGATATAAAGTTTGTGATTCGTGAATCACAATATTATTATTTTTTTGATATATATCAATTTCGTCTTTAATTTTTTTGTATAAAATAGGATAATTTTGACTTAATTCTACGGGTGTTAATAAAGTTTGATAAATATTTTCTCTATTATAATTATCAAGATCTTTATAGTTAATATTTAAATTTCCTACAAAAAAATTGTAATATATAAATATACTTGGTTTTACACGTTTTAAATAACCTAAAATTCTACTTATTTGTTTCTCAGTTACAAATAAAATAACAGCATCCATTTTTTTTAGATTATCAGAATTTAAAACTTCTAAATAATCATAAGGATTTTTAATATTAAATAAAGTTTGATAACATTTATCTAATTCAACACTATTTCTTTCGTAAGTTCCAGTAGATATGATATTTATATTTGTATTTTTCATAATAATATTTTCAATAAAAGAATTATAAAAAGATGAACCATAAATATCATTTTGATAAATAATACCTATATTTTTAATATTATTTTCTTTCATGTGTTCAAAATTTAATTTAAATTCAGAATGAAAAGAACTATTCATTAAAATTAAATATTTATTAAACTCTGTACGATATACAGTTGAAGCTGTAAAAGGTCCTATTAAAGGTATAGGTCTACTTTTTATAGTATCATTTAAAATACTAACAGTTGTAGGTGTTCCAAATGTACCAATTAGTGCTAAAACATTAAAATAATCTACGAGAATTTTTGCATTATTGCTTGCTAAAACTGGTTCATATTTATCATTATAAAGAATAATATTTAATTTATATCCATTGATACCTCCATTACGATTAATATATTGAAAAGCAAGTTGAAAACCTACAGAATAGTTACCACTAATCTCATTATCTAAATCAAGTGTCTGTCCAAAATAGATAATTTTTTTCTGATGATCTATACTTTTATATAGGTCAGTAACATAAATTTTTTTTATAAATATAATTGTTAATATAACTAAAGATAATATAACTGTGAAAAATATTAATAAATATTTCATTATTTATTAAATAAAATAAATTTATAATTTTTTATGAATATATTCCTAAAATATACATAAATAAAATTCCAGTAAAGAATAAAATATTATTTTGACAATTTGTAATATTGAATAATATTCCTGCTATAAACGCATTTATATATGATAAAATTATTTCGTTCAAATTTATAATAACATAGTTTTGTATAAACATAATAATTGGTAGGAGAGAAATAAAGAAAATATCTAGGTAAAAATTTTGCCTTACAATTTGTCTTAAACTAATAATTTCTAAAATTTGATGTATACCTAGACAAAAAAGATAAATTAATAATTGATTAAAATCTTGAATGAAATTCGATATGTTTAAACCTATAATTATAGTATGAAAAATAAAAGAACCACGAATAAATATTTCTCGTCTTGTTATTATAGGTTGTGACATTTCATCAATTGATAGATATTCTGATGTAAATTCATTATTAATGTTATGAATATGTAAATTATTAAAAACTGTACCAAGATAAAATAATCCGATAATATGAATATTATTAATTACAGAAATAGCATCTACTAGTAAATGGAATAAAGACAAACCAGTAATAATTCCAAAACCAAATGATACTAAATGTTGAGAAATCTTAATATATAGACATAAAAAACTTAATAAAAATATTATAACAGAAAATATATATAATATTAACATAAATTTATCATTTTTTGTCTTTAAATTATAAAAATAATTTAAAAAATAGTTAAAATAATAAAAAAATAGAAAATAAATGTATTCACTTACTGTCAATAGAAAAGGGGAATTAGAATGTAATTACGAAGAAAATAGATCAGATTGTATTCGTAAATTTTTCAATTCCAGTACATATACATATGATAGAAATGTATATCTTCGTAATCATGATAAATTTTATTTTGGATGTTATAAAACAGAAGAAGAATGTCGCCAAAAAATGGAGGAAATAAAAGCTGGTGGTGACCTACCTAAATGTAGCCTCTAATTAGTATATTCTCTTAATGCATTTTGACAAGACTGTATATCATCTAAGAGAAAAGCACATATATGTAAAATTTTTTCTCGAACTTGTGAGGTTTCTTTAATCATAACTCGGTTTTCAAAAATTGAATTGAGTTCTTTTTTCATGATATCTTTGCAATAATCAATAGTATCTTCTAATTTATCTTGATCAATTAGTTTTTTAATATTTAAAATTATTTCTTTCATCATTATCATACTACCGGTATATGTAGAATAAGGAAATTCGTTTTTTTCAATTTTATCAATTTCTTCTAATAGAGTATTATATCCAAGAGAATGCATAGGATATTTTTGAATTAATTCTTCAATTTTCAACATAATAATATTTAAACTATATTGCAGTTTTTATATTTTTAAGTTGAATTTAAACTTAAGACCCTACCCGGTGAAAAACCCACCCTTCTTAATACCGCGCTTTCAAAAATTACCCTTAAATTTTAGATCATTTTAAACAGAAATCCTCCTTGTGCCTTCATGACCAAAAATCAAAAATAAAAGTCGGTTTTTTCACAAGGACCAGTCTTAAAAATAATTAAGATTAAGACGATTAAAAATATTTTTTATATTTTATAATTATAAAAATATGATTTCTGAAGTTTGTCAAAAAGAAATTTATAAAATATTCCAAACTTTTATTAAAAAATATTCTTCATTTTTAGAAGTAATTTTTAATTTACTCTTAGTTTGTTATGGTATAAGATCTTCTTTTTTGTATGAAGAAAGTAATTTTCATAACAGAGTAGAGGAACCTACTAAATTATTACGAACATTAGTTAATAGTATTAATAAAAATACTTGTCTTCATTTAAAAACTACAAAAGACAATTCTGATTTTACTAGAATTTTTGTTTATTTATGTGAAAGTAGCCGTCGTGAAGTTAACAAAGATATTTATCCAGTTGATTTAGTTATTTTAGATAATCCTGAAGCTGTGAACGATGATTCTGAAATTGCACAAATGTTAGGATTTATGTGTGTTGGTCATGATTATTCATCGAATCAAATTGATCGTACAGTTATTAATTTTTATTTACAAAGTGATAGTTCAGTTGATATAATTAATCTAAAAACAGAAGTTTGTGAAAAGAATAAATTCGATAAATTCGATAGAGAAAAAATTGAAGATGATTTACATGATTTACAAAAGAATATTAATAATATAGTAAAAAAATATAATTATACTTGTTATTATAGAATTAGTAACACATATTCTTTTAAAACTAAATTGAAAAAATTAAAAAAAAGAGACCTGCAGTTTATTCAAGATAATTTAGATGATGAATATATTAACGATTTAGGAAATTATTATATTTCTGATACAGAAGAATTAGAAAGAAGTACTACTTATAAAAAATTTATGGATATTGAAAATACTATGAAAAATAAAAAAGAATTTAATTTATTGTTAACAACATATGAAATGATAGGTGAAGGTGAGTTTGATTCTTATTATGAAGGTACAAATACATATGATAAAATTAGAAAAGTTGCTCATGAATTAGCAAATGAAGATATAGAAATTTGGAATAATATAAAAGTATAAAAATGTAAAAATTTTATTTATATACTATCTTTATTAGTATATAAATTATTTAAATATCATCACCTTCAATTTCAATGTGATCAAAATCTTTAAATTCATTATCAATTTCTTTGTCATTTATTTCGTCATTTAAGTAACAAGTTTCTTCTATATTTTCATTTTCAAAAATTAAATTTGCTAATTGATTAGTTGATTTTAAACAACCATTATTTGCTGCTAATTTGTGCCATTTCATAGCTTCTTTTAAATTCGGTTGAATATAGATTTTATTTTCATCTTCAAAACCATGTTCATAAATCATACCCAAATCATGTTGTGATAATACACAATTATCAATTTCACCGCTCATACGAAAGATTGAAATAGCCTTATTAATATTTCTTTCACAACCAAATCCATGTAGATATAATGTAGCTAAATAATATAAACTTTCTTTGTTTCCTAGGAAAAGTGATTTTTTAAACCATTCATATGCTTCATTATAATTAATATCTACCCCATGATTACCAGAATAGTAGATGTAACCAATATTAAAAAAAGTTTGAGAATCTTGTAATCCAAATTCAACACATTTTAAGTACATATTAAGAGCTTTTTCATAATCTGGTTCAACTGAACTTTCATAAAAGTAAATATTACCTAATATTTGATAATCGAATTTATCTTTTTCTTCAATATTAGAATAATACATTTTTTTACAAGAAATAAATCTTTTTTTAATTTCTTGAATCAAATAATTAATTGTTTCCATTTTTCAAACTATATATCTATTATAATATATTTTTAAATTAAAATTTCATTTTATTAATTAAATATTTATAATAGTATATTTTATCATTTAGATATGTCAAAGTAAATTTATTTGTTTTATCCGATAAATCATAAATAATTAATAAAGAAGGTAATATGTCATTTTGAATTAAATTTAAACAATTATTTTTTTGTTTATTATCAGTAATTATTTTATAAAGTTCTTTTTCTAAATCTAGGAATTCAAAATATAATTATTTTATTTAATGCTAGAAAAATATATTTTATTTGAAGTTAAAATAATTTAAAAATATCTTGATAATTATAAAAATGTATACTATTTACAGTATTACTCTTGATATGAAAAATTACGAAATTGAACTTTTAATTTCGGCAGATAATATACCAGAACTTCTTAAAATCGCAAAAGAAGAATTAGTTCTTTATTACGAGGATGAAATTTTTAAATTATGTGATATCAATAAAACTATTAACTCAATTAAAAATTTTGATATTTCTTTTATATTAGAACAGTTGGAAAATTCTAACATCAATGTTACACATTTTCGTTCTGATAAAAAAGGAGTAATTTTTCATAAAAAAAATTGTAAATGTATATCTATTCTACAAAAGAATTAAATTTTTAAAATTGAATATTTGAAATTAAAATGTTAATAATATTTTAATGGAATATAAACATATATTTTTAGGTCTTATACTATATTTTTATTTATTTGACAATAATTATAATACTATTGTTAATTATTGTGGTTTATTTTTATTTCCACTTTACTGTATTATAGATTTATGTGTTTTTCAACTTACACTGGATAAAAAGATACATCACTATCTTGGAATCTTGATATGTCTGTCACTTTATATTAATAAGGAACAAAATATCATTTATTTTATTACTAATTATGAGATTTCTACAGAAATAAGTACATTTTATTTAATTATGAAAGAGGAGGTGGAAAAATTAAATTCACGAAATACAAAAAATAAAATTCTTTTACATACTTGTAATTTTTTATTTATATTTTATTTTATCTACTATCGTATTATTAATTTCTTTAAAGTTCAAGATAAAGTTTTATCAGAATGTTGGAAATTTAATTATATACCTATATTTTTGGTATCTTTTTATGGATTATTTTTAATGAATTTATTCTGGGGAGTTTTAATTCTAAAAAAAATTTATAAACTTTCGTTCAGGAATGAAAATAAAATTCAAAGTGAGAAAAATATAAAAATTATTTGTTCTTATTCAAATTGTATTATGTTACCATATATTTTATATCATATGTATTTTTATAATGAACGTAAACGTTATATTCTGTATGATATTTTAAATATTTCTATTATGATTAGTAGTAATTTATACCATAAAAATTGTTTTCAAAATATTCAAAAATATGGTTTTTATAGTATTTTTGATAAAAATATAATATTTTATTATAATTTGGACACATTTCTAATCAAACTAAATAATTATTTGTTCGCGTTTCTCTTTTTTGTTGATAAAAATATTTATTATATGTTATTTATAACAGTAATTTATTTGATTTCTTATTTTATTTCTCAAATTTATTACTACTTTTATTTAGGTAATTCTTCTGTTCCCCAAAAAATTGTTGAAATTGAACAACGACAAAAAATATTTCGTTCTATGAATGATAAAATAATTATTTTTAATTTATTTTTTCAAATTTTATCATTCTTAGTTTATGTCTTAAATAATTATAATATAAAATTAATGTATTTTGTTATTCATCATATAATATATTTTTTTCTACTTATATTTGTTGGAAAATTAAAACCATTTTATGAAATGAATCATATACTATACCATTTTATAGGTTGGTTGATGTTATATAATAATTATACTTTAATATCAGTTTAAAATAAATTTTTTAAAAATATTTATTATATTCAATATAATAAATGAACAAGGTAATTACTACTTTAAAAAATATAAATAATGTTTGCTATTTATCATTAAATGGAATTAAGTCATTTGCAAAAGTTGTAAATGTTAAAGATGGAGATACTATAGAATTAGTAATTCCTAGTTTTAATGGATATTATAGATATAATACAAGATTAAAAAGAATAGATACATGCGAAATACATTCTAACAATAGCGATATAAAAGATATGGCTAAAAAAGCAAAAATTCGAGTAATTGAATTATTATTGAATAAAAATATAGGGAATTTAAAACAAATGAATAGAAAAGATATAAAAAATATTTTTGAAAAAGAAAATATTATTGTATGGGTGGAATGTCATGATTTTGATAAATATGGAAGATTATTAGCAAATATATTTTTATACGATGAAAAATTAAATAAAATAGATAAAAATAGTATATCAGATATTCTAATATCTGAAAAACTAGCATATAAATATGATGGAGGAACTAAATTAACAGAAGAAGACCAATTAGATATATTAAGATAATTTTATAAATTTAAAAAAAATATTTTTTAAATTGTCCAGACTATTTCTTTAAAAACGAAAAGTAAAGTTTAGTAATATATATTATTTACAGTATTTTCAAGGACCATTTCGTTTTTTAATTTTTTTAAATCTTCCAAAAATTCTTCTACTTTCTGTCCATACATATCAAATAAATCTTTGTAAAATTTTTCACATTCATTTATTTCTTTTTTTGCATTATTAATTTTATTTTCATCGTATCCATAAACTATTCCCTTGTTATAAATAGTATTATTAAAATTAAATATTCTATTTTCAAAAAATTCTTTCTCGTTTATTCCATTTTTAGGATAAATAATAGGGACGCATCCACATATTGCAGCATAAATTATATAACAAGTATTTGTATCATAACAATAGAAATATTTACTTTGATTAAAAATATCATTTATTTCTTCTAGACTTAAATCATCTATACAGATACTGTCAGGTGGATTTATATAATTTATATTTTCATGTATTATTCTACCCTTTTTCAATAAATAACAGGTTTTATTTCTTTCTCTACTTAAGTTATTATTTTTAAATAAAGGATTTAAATAAGGACATGATAATTGTTTATTCTTCTTTTCCCAATAATACACCAAATCATTTTTATTCCAATTTTTATAATGATCTATGGACATCTCAATTCCTAAATCTAATAATATCCATCTTATAACATTCTTAGCATTTAAAGGATTACCTTTAATTACTTCTGGATAAATAACAATAGTTTCTTCATTAATTTCTTCCAACGTTGCAAAATTATTACAAAATTCATTTTCGTATTTCATATTTTCAATATTAAATAACTTTGCAGTAAAAAAATCATTATATCTTTCATTAATTATTTTACATAAATAATGCATAACTATTATTCCTCCACATTTTATATAATATCCAGGAGTATATAATATTATATTAATTTTATCATTTATTATTTCTTTATTATATTTACCTATTTTGTGGTAATGTATTAATATATCTTTTTCGTTTAATTCTGAATTTAAAAAATATTTATTTTTATAACAATTCAAATCGAAATTTACGTAATATTTATAAAAACTATCTATATTACATATATAATAATTATAAACAAAATTATTTCTACAATTTACTAAATCTTTATAATTATCAATTCTTCGAAAATTAGTATTTGCATTATCACGGTATGAATCTTCTTTTTTTGTATTAAAGCTTGAAAAATTATTTATAATATTTCCAACATAATTATAATGTAAAATTATCTTATTTTCATCTAAATTTTCTAAATTATTAATCTTTCTATAAAAATCTATATCAAATGTTAGATTCTTATTTTTAAAGTCTTTTAAATCTATTTTTATATTTAAATAATTTATATTAATAAATCGGCATTCATCTCTTCCGTATTCGTTATAATGTCTAATTAATTCTTCTTTGGTCATATGTCTTAAATCTAAATAATATGATTTATAAAAATCTATATCAAATATCTTATTATCATCACATATTTTTCTACCCTCATTTCTTCCGTATTCATTATAATGATGTACCAATTGTTTAAAATTCATATGACTTAAATCTGTATAATAAGAACCATAATAATTAGGATCAAAATCTGGTTTTCCGGTTGTTTCTATTAATTCATTTAATTCTTTTTGTGAAAAAATACGACCCTCATTTCTTCCATATTCATTATAATGATGTATTAATTGATTGTCATCCATATGACTTAAATCTTTATAATAGTTTTTGTAAAAATTTATATCCATTTATTAAAATAAAGATATAAATTATTTTATATCTTTATTTATTACATACTATACGTCCTTCATTTCTTCCATATTCATTATAATGTCTAATTAATTCTTTAATATTCATATGATTCAAATCAGTATAGTAAGTTCTGTAAAATTGATGGTCAAAATCTTCTCTTCCAGTTGATTTTAATAATTCATTTAATTCTTGTTGAGAACATACACGACCTTCATTTCTTCCATATTCATTATAATGTCTAATTAATTCTTTAAAATTCATATGATTTAAATCTGTATAATAAGTACTATAAAATTTAGGGTCGAAATCTGGTCTTCCTGTAGATTGTAATAATTCATTTAATTCTTGTTGTGAAACAATACGACCTTCATTTCTTCCATATTCATTATAGTGTCTAAATAATTCTCGGCGACTCATATGACTTAAATCTGTATAATAAGAACCATAAAATTTATAATCAAATTTTTCATTTTTAATTTCTAATTCTTCTTTTGAAATAAATCTCCCCTCCTTTCTACCATATTCATTATAATGTCTAATAAGTTCATCATTATTCATATGTTTTAGATCTTGATAATAATCTTTATAAAATTTATAATCAATAATTTGTACAGAATTTATATAATTATTTAGAGTATTTTTATTATTTTCCCAATTACATAAATCATTAATAAAACTCTTAACATATTTTTCAATCATCCAATTAGTTATATCTCTCATTTGATCATTTAATAAATGTTTTGTATTTCTGGCAAAATTAATTTCTTCTGAACTATTTCCATATGCAATACCATAAAGAGAATCTAAATTTTTATCTTTCATATATTCATAAACTGCTGTCATTTGAAAATAATCTTTTTTTGAAATTCCATCTATAGGACATACTATTGAAATACAACCACATAAAGCAGCTATGATAGATAAAAAAGTTACTGGATCATATGATATGAAGTACTCATATCTATTAAATATATTAATATAATCATCCTGAGTATGTGATCTATGTATCTCAAATGCGTTATCAGAATGTATTTTTTCTTTATGGTTAACAACTGTTTTTCGAATAGTATAACAATCACCATTTCTTTCTTGATTCAAATTTTGCATTCTAGGATTAACATAAAGAAGTGATAAATATTTAATATTTAAATCTTGATCTATAATGTCTATTTCACTATTAAAAAAATATATTAATTCGTTATTTCCCCATGATAAATATCTTTCATATGGCACATTTTGTCCTAATTTACTTAACATCCATCTAACCACATATTTAGCATTTAAAGGATTTCCTATAATACCTTCACAATAGATAACTATAATATTTTCCATATCCATATTTGCTATTTCTGTTGTGGTAATAAAATTATTATATAAAATATTTGACGAATTATTATCATAAACATTACATATCTTAACATTAATTCCTAAATTATTTAAAATACTTGCCAAATAATATTGCACAGTTGTACCTCCATCATTTAAATTCAAAGGAAAATGTGGATAAATAATAATATTTTTATTTAAAGATAACATTTATATTATAAAGAATAATTTTTAAATGAAAATTTTAATTACAGGAGGAAATGGAAATATTGCAAAAATGATCAGAAATAATCTAAATTCGTTAAATTACGAAATAACAAATTTATCTCGAAATGATTTAAACGTATTAGATCAATTTGCGATTGAGAGATATTTAAAAGAAAATAATTTTGATATATTAGTACATACAGCCATCTTAGGTGGAAGAAGAACTAAAGAAGAAAATGGGGATGTTACACATTTAAATTTATTAATGTTAGAAAATTTATTAAAATTTGCTGATAGATTTAAAATGATTATTAATTTTGATTCAGCAGCTATATATGATAGATCTACTGATATTTTAGAAAGAAAAGAAGAAGATATATATACTATACCAACTGACTATTACGGTTTTTCTAAATATGTTATATATCAAAGATCTTTAAGTTACATTAATATGTATAATTTTAGAATTTTCAATATTTTTCATACTAACGAAGAAACAGATAGATTTATTAAAAGTTGTTTTCTTGTTGAAAAAAATAATACAGATATTACCATATATGAAGATAAATATTTTGATTTCGTGTATGAAGATGATTTTATAAAAATAATTAAATATTATTTTGATAACTTAGATAGTCAGAAAGTATTAGAAAAAACTATTAATATATGTTATGATAAAAAGTATAAATTGTCAGATATTGCTAAAATGATTTTAAATGATCATGATAAAATAAAAATTATTAAAGAAAATTCTAATAAAAACTATTCAGGAAATTCTAGTAAAATTTCAAAATTAAACATAGAATTTTTAGGTTTAGAAAAAAGTCTCAATACGTATAAAGAAAAATTATTTCTTTAAATATTAAATAAAAAATTAATTTAATATTTAATTATTATTATTATTATTATTAATAAATGAAATTACTTATTTATGGTTCCAAAGGATGGATTGGTAAACAATTTATCCAAGTTTTAAAAGATCAAAATATAGATTTTATTGAAGGTGATGAAAGAGTTGATAATACGGATTTATTAATTCGTGAACTTGAAAATATTTTACCTACTCATATAATATCATTTGTCGGAAGAACTCACGGCAAATTCGGAGATAAAATGATACCAACTATTGATTATTTAGAAGAAGAAGGAAAATTGATCGAAAATATCAGAGATAATTTATACAGTCCTTTGACATTAGCCTTAATTTGTCAAGAAAAAAATATTCATCTTACTTATATTGGCACTGGATGTATTTTTGAGTATGATGAAGAACATACTATGAATAATAATAAAGGTTTTACCGAAGACTCTTTACCAAACTTTTTTGGATCATCATATTCAATAGTAAAAGGTTTTACTGATAGAATTATGAAACTAACTAATACTTTAAATGTTAGAATTAGAATGCCAATTAATTCTGAAAAATGTAGTAGAAATTTTATTACTAAGATAACTAATTATGAAAAAATATGTTCTATACCAAATTCAATGAGTGTCTTACCAGAATTATTACCTTACTTACTAGAGATGTTAAAAAATAATTTAACAGGTACTATTAATTTAACTAATCCAGGTGTTATTTCACATAATGAAATTTTAGAACTTTATCGTGATATAGTTGACCCTGACTTTAAATGGCATAACTTTACAATAGAAGAACAAGATAAAATATTAAGTTCAAAAAGATCGAATAATTACTTAGAAACTAGAAAATTACAGGAATTATTTCCGGATATAAAAAATATTAAAGATGCTGTAATTGAATGTTTGAAAAAATATCCTAAACCGACATATTTTGAAAATAAAGAGAGTACTAATATATTAGTAACAGGAGGTTGTGGTTTTATTGGTTCTCATTACGTCAATTATATTTTTGAAAAGTATGATCAAATTAATATTATTAATGTTGATGCTATGTATTATTGTTCAAATGAATATAATGTGAAGGAAAACGTGCGTAATTCTTCTAGATATACATTATTAAAACAAAATCTTAACCATCTTGAAAAGGACATATTAGATAAATATAAAATAACACATGTTGTTCATTTTGCGGCACAAAGTCATGTACAAAATTCTTTTGAAGAATCACTTCAATATACTGAAGATAATGTTCGTGGTACACATGCATTATTAGAAAAATGTCGTAAATATAATAAATTAATTAGATTTATACATGTTTCTACAGATGAAGTTTATGGAGAATCAAAAATTATTGATGGAGAAGAACATAAGACCGAATTATCTATTTTATGTCCTACTAATCCATATGCTGGTACTAAAGCTGCTGCCGAATTAATTGCACAGACATATATTCATTCTTTTAATATGCCTATAATTATTACTAGAGGAAATAATGTATACGGACCAAATCAATATCCTGAAAAATTAATACCCAGATTTATTAAATTATTGCAAGATAACAAAAAAGTAACTATCCAAGGTGATGGATCAGCAGTGCGCGGATTTTTACATGTTTATGATACTGTTACAGCATTTGATACTATTTTAAATCGTGGAAAATTAGGAAATATTTATAATATAGGTTGTGATGGAAAGCATATGGAATACTCTGTTCTTGAAATCGCAAAAATCTTAATTAAAGAAATTAAAGGAACTGAAAATTATGAAGATTGGATAGAATATGTTGAAGATAGACCATTTAATGACCAAAGATATTATATTTCTAATAGTAAATTAAAAAAATTAGGTTGGGAAATTACAAAAGAATTTCATAACGAAATTAAAAATTTAGTAAAAAATAGTTCTTAATTTTATAAATTTATAAATTATAAAATTCAAAAAATTATTTTTTTCTGTAATCAATAAATCTAGGTTTTTTATTAATAGGTGAAACAATGTTATTTTCAGGAACTCTATTCTCAGGACTTTTGGTTGTATCTTTCTTCTCATTTAAATTAGGTATAAAAGGTGTGTTATTAGATTTTTCTAACTTTTTTCTTAAATCATTTCTTTCTTTGTTTTTATTATATTTATCTTTATTTCTTTTAGGTCCAGAATTGATTTTTTGTTGTCTAGGAGGAATATATTTTGGTTTAGTTTCTTCTTTAATCTCTTTAGCCTCATTCTCTAATTTTTCCTGATTTTCCTTCTTTTTTAACTCTTTCTTTTCTTTTCTTAACTCTAATTTAATTTCTTTCTCTGACTTTTTATTTGTATTATATGTTCCATTTGCAATAGCCTCGTCAATTTTTTCTTTGGCTACTCTTTCCGCAATTTCTTGATAAGACTTATGACGTTCACTACCCTTAAGTTCTTTCCATCTTTTTTGTAACTCATTATGTACACCCTTTTTATCTAAATCTGGAAATTCTGCTTTAATAAGAGGAGCTTCATCATTTCGAAAGAAAAAGTATGCTGATTTTGGTCTTTCTTGTTGTCTTTCAACTCTTTTTCTTTGAATTTCTTTATCTCTATTTTCTCTTTTCTCTTTCTTCTCTTCCTTTCTCTTTTGTCTTTCAGCTAAAACTTGTTCAGTAGGTTTTTTCATACTAATTTTTTTCTCATAAATAAAAGTTCTCAATTTGTTTTGAACTTCAAGAGAAGACCAAAGTTCATATAACTTTTTTAAACTTTCTGATTCCTTTTCAATATTCTCTTGGATAAAATTAGAAATAAAAGGATGAAAATTTTCAAAAACCATTTGAGTTTTACGATAAACTTTTGATTTGACTACAACACCATTAATCATTGGTAAGTCTTTATAAATTTCTTCCACAACTCCTTTATGTTGTTCATTTACAACGTTCATTTCTAAGATAATTTCAGTATCCATTATTTCAAATTATTTAAATTTTAATGAGTAAATAAAAAAAAAATTTCAATTTTAAAAATTTATTATAATAAATGTCAGAAGAAAATATTTGTATTGATTATGAAAATTTTCATAATCTCATAAACCTAGCCTTTAGTAATTGTGATACTCATCACCATAACCATCACCATAAAAATCATCATCACAATTTAATTGGAGGTTGTGCTGGAACTATACATGGATGTTGTCCAGATGGTACTTCTAAAATAGATGCATTAGGTTCTAATTGTCATTTAATTGGAGGTTGTGCTGGAACTAGATATGGATGTTGCCCTAATAGTAAAGTTGCTAGAGTAGATGAATTCGGATCTAATTGTCAAAGTCAACATCATCAACATTTAATTGGAGGTTGTGCTGGAACTATACATGGATGTTGTCCTAATAGTAAAGTTGCTAGAGTAGATGAATTCGGATCTAATTGTCAAAGTCAACATCATCAACATTTAATTGGAGGTTGTGCCGGAACTATACATAAATGTTGTCCAGATGGTGTTACTGCTAAAAATCAAGATGGATCAAATTGTGTTGGTACTATTGTGCCAGTTGTACCGAATGTACCAGTTGTACCGAATGTACCAACTATAATTCCTCGCTTAATTGGAGGTTGTGGTGGAACTAGATACGGATGTTGTCCAGGTACTAATATTGCTAAAAGAGATGTTCAGGGAACAAATTGTGAAAATTCAAGTCCATGTGCTTCTGCTTGTGATAGTGGTTGTTATGCTCCAGATCATGTTAAAGAAGAAAAACCAAAGTTGAATATGAATTTTCCAAATACTATGGATGGAATGAAAGAAAGAATTAATAATTTCAATTCTTGGAATAAATTATAAATTTATTTTTATACTTTATAGTATAAAAATAGTTATTTTTTTACCAATCTATTTTATTTAACCATTCAAAATTTAAATCTAGCCCTAAATATAAACCACTGTCTTTGCATTTTTGAAACATTTGTTGTGTAGTATTTTTAAAGGTTTGTCTGCCTCTACATCCATAATCATTATTTTTCTCCAAAATTTGTTCTAAAATATCACTTTCGTTTTTAGAAGTTTCAGATACATAATTTTTAATTTTTAGATATAATTCACGTTTATTTATACGTGGACGATTACATCTTTTATCTTCCTTTACTTCTATAATCATTTTTGGAAATCTTTGACATAAATTACGAACAATACTATTTGCTATAACGTTTGGCATATCATTTTTAGATACATTTAAACATGAATTAGCCTCATGAAATAAATTCATGGTTTTTTCCGAATCTAAATTATCTGTTTCATATAATTCTAAAATTATATTCATGTTAAATTTACTATCTTTTTCTATCAATTTTTTTATAGCACAGAAACGATGTTGACCATCTATAATACGAATATTATTTAATTCATCACGAACTACTTTAATAGTTCCTATAAAATGATTATGAATCTTCAAATTATTTACTAATTCTTTAACATGATCTTGATTAATAGATCTTTGTGTTGACCAAATTTTAATATTTGGTACTAAATCTCTAGCATCTGTAGCATAAAATTTTACATTTTCATCTTCATACATTTTATTTTTTAGAAAATCGAATTCTTCTTCTTCGTCGTCATTTTCATCATCTTCTTCTTCATCATCTTCTTCTTTTGCCTCTTCTTTTTCCTCTTCTTTTTCAGTTTTTATTTCTTTTTCTTCTTTTTCTTCTTTTTCAATTTTATCTTCTAATAAAACTTTTTCTTTCGAAAACCATGATAGCATTTTTTCCTTCCTTTTATCCTTTATATATTTTTTTCAATTTATAATTTCTAAAAAGTTATTAAAAATTATAAAAAATAAAAAATAAAGTATAATATTAAAGTATAAAAAGCATGCCAAAAAAAAGTTTAAATAAATCAAAAAATGAAAATATGTTATATAGTTTCATATTTATTTTTGCTGTATTAATTATTTTAGCTATTATTGTTTTTATAATTATTCAAAATAATATAAAGAATGAAGATTACGATAAAGAAGTTGAAAATTATGAATATGAACCAACTTTTTTAAACAAAAATGATTGTTGTCATATTTTGCAAAAAGATATTGATAATTTCTATTCAACTTTTTCAGACTTAGATTTAGAAGTTCGTAAAGTCAAAAATGTAGATGAATATATTAATGATGTTATTCCTAAATCGGTTGAAGATTTTGACGAAGATTTGAAAGATAAAATACGAAAATGTATTTATAAAATAAATAAAAATATACCAAAATTTAAAAATAAATACTCTTATCTAGATATTGATAAATTTTTAAATATACCATGGAAAATTGGTTTATTTAATAAACTATATGAATGTGGATTACCACATACTCGTAAAGAATATATTTTTCTACCAAAAGAAAGATCTAAAAATAAATCTGATATAAAACTTTTAGGAACACTTATACATGAAAAAGTACATGTATATCAAAAACTTTATCCCGAAGATATTAAATCATTTTTAGAAGAAAATAATTTTCGTGTATATAAACCATATTTAGAATTTAAAAGAACAGAAAAAACAAGAGTAAATTCTAATCCAGACATAGATGAATGGACATATTATCAAAATAATGATTTAAATAGCATATTACATTGTGAATATAATGAAAATCCTAAAAGTATTAGCGACAAAAAATGTTTTCCACAAGATGACAGTGAACATGAGCATCCTTTAGAAATGATGGCAATAAAATTAACAAATGAATTAGCTTTCGTATAATTTATCTTTGATTACACCCTTTTTTTAATAAATATTTGATAAATTTTAATCCTATAGTGTTTAATAAATTTTTTATAAAACTAATGATATATAACAAAAAATTAATATAATATTTTATAGAAAATATTGATAATTTATTTGATTTTTTTATTTCTAGATTTTTAACTTCTATAATATCATTATCTATGTATAAATAATAACCATAATTATTTTTCATGTATATTATAATTTATAATTTACAAATTATAAATATTATTTTTTATTTTTAATGTTTATTTTTAAGGTGAATAGTTTGTTTATAATGACCTTTAGGACATGATTCACATTGATTATATCTGCAATTTTTAGGACAACTATTTTTCCATAAACTTCCCATATCATACCATTTCTTATCTTTAGGAAGACAAGAACATTTCTTTTTAGGCATCCAAGGCCACCATCCAAAAAAATCAAAATTTTCTACAACATTGGGATTTTGAAAATTTTCAACTTGACAATTGTCAAATTGAAAATTTTCTATTTGACAATAAGGACAATCATCTTGGTAATACTCAACCGGGGCACTGTTACAATAATTAGTATTATAATAAGACATTTTTATTTATAAAGATAAAAAAAAAATTATAAAAAAAATATTATTATGAAATAAATATGAATACTTATAAAAAGTTTAAGGAATCTTATAATGCTGGAGTATACACAAAAGATTACTCAACTGAAAATAAAGATTATCAAAAAGCAAATCAAGAAAGAGCCGATAAAGAAAGAATAGAAAAAGAAAGATTAGAAAAAGAAAGAAATATAAAATTAGAAAAAGAAAGATTAGAATCACTAGAAAGAGAAAGAATTAGACATATTAATATGTTAAATGAGAAAAATATTAGAAATATGAATATAAAAAATGAGTTAGAACGTTTGAAACAGGAAAAACAAAATAATGAATTCAGACTATTAAATATTATTCAAAATAAAGAAAAAAATATTGAAAATTTTAGATTGCAATTTGAAAATACTAAAAATAATTTTGATCAAATAAATAATAAATTTATTTCTGAAAATAGGATGCAACAAGAAAAAATTAATGAGCTTAAAAATATAAATAAAGAATATGAGAAAAATTTTCAATATTTAAATAATAGATTTTCAAATGAGAATAAAACACAACAAGAAAAAATCAATGCACATCAAAAAAATTTTCATGAATTAAATGATAGATGCTTACTTCAAAATAAATCACATCAAGAAAAAATTTCTCATTTAGAAAATGAAAATCAAAAATTACGTCAAGAAATAGAAAAATTACGTGAAGTTGAAAAAAATTTTTATACTGTTTCAGAAAATTTAAAAACATGTAATGCAAACTTAACTTTAAGTTCTGCTGTTGTAAAAAATTTGAAAAACTAAAAATAATCCGAATATCATTTTAAACTTTCTTTAGTTTAAAATCCGATTTTTCTTACTGTGTATGACACTCATGTGAAATATTTTGATTATTTTCATTTTCATTTTGTTCAAAAACATTTGCGACTTCAACACCTTCTGCTTCTTCTATTTTTTCAACTTCTCCTATTTCTACTACACATTTATCTAAATCTCGAATTATATTTTTATCTTCTTCTTTTAATTCAGGAAATATCAAATTAACTTCGATAATTAAGTTATCAGTTTCACCGTTTGGTTTTTGAATACCATATTTTTCAATTTCATATATTAATTGATTCGTTTTTATAGGATGAAGTGGAATTTTTACTAATTTATCGGTAAGGTGACGAATTACAATATAATCTTGATATAAAAGTAATAATACTGATACATCTAAATGATAAGCTAAACGACCATTTACAACTTTCCAATTCTTATTTTCTTCAAGATGAAAAATAATTGTTAAATCTCCAGGAATATGATCAAAATCTTCATTTCCTTTTTCTTGAAAACCAAGAGGTCTTCCAATTGGAATTCCTGCCGGAATAGGTATTTTTTCTTCAACTTCGGTTTCAATAACACGTTTTCCATTGCATTCATTACATAGATCATCTTTTGATATAATAAACCCAGATGAATGACAATCTTCACACGGAACTTGTGATTGTTGCATAAAAAATGCAACTCTAATTAATTTAATCTCAAAACCTTTACCTTCACATTTTTGACATGCTTTTGGTTCAGTACCAGATAAAGTACCATAACCAGAACATTTTAGACATAATTTATTTTTACGATATTTTAAATTAACATCAGTTCCCTGAAAGTATTCCTTTACAGTAAGTGTATGTTCTAATTGAATATTTTTTGCTTTTTTAATTATTTGATGTTGATCGTGTGTATTAGACATTTCTAATGCTTCATATCCACCCATATCAAATAATCTTTTTTTATTTTGGTCACTCAAAATAGAATAAGCTTCATTAATTTCACGAAATTTTTCTGTTGCTTCTGAACTAGGATTCTTATCAGGATGATATTTTAAGGATAATGAACGAAATTTTTTTTTAATTTCTTCAGGAGTAGAATCACGAGAAACTTCTAAAATTTCGTAAGGTGAAATACGTGTAGTAGTACGATTTTTATTACTGGGAAAATTAGGAAAATTCATATTTATATTTAATTTAATTCCTATTTAAATTAAATATTTAAACTTCTTTTAACATAATTTCTAAATATTCTGAATCAGTAATAACATCTATATAAATTAACAATTCTATCTTTTTCTCTTATTTTATAATTTATAATAAATAATTATAAATTTTAAATTCACAAAGAATATTCTTTTAATAAATCATTAAAATTTTCTTTCTTTTTAACAATTTTTAAATTAATACTCATTAATTTTTTTATTATAAATTGTCCTCTTATTTTACATTCTTTCTTATTACTTATGTATAAAATTCCTTCATCTCGAATTTCTTTTAAATTAAAGTGAATTAAATGATCAGGTATTTTAAGAACACATATAAAATAATTAATTTTTTCTTTTAAACTCATTTTTTCAAAACATTTATTTTCACTCTTAATTTGAGAAATATTACTAATATATTTTTTATTATATCTTTGCACTACTACAATTCCTAAATTTTCATAAAAATAATAATAATCATACCAAATATTACGTGTTAATATTTTTGGATTAATTATTTCTTTTATTTCTTTTAATATAAACTTCTTTGGATATTCTTTTTGTAATTTTGTACTTAAAAAGTTACAATTAAAATAAGTATTAATTAAATCATATGCATCTTCTAATTTATAGAATGATACTTCAAAATTTTTTATTCCTAAATGGTAAAACTCCTTAGTTTTTGTTTCTTCTATTTTTCCAAAATTTCTACATAAATTATTAATATATTGTATTGAGATATTGGCTTGAAAATTTGTAAGTCTAACTTGAAAATATTCTAATTCTTCAGTATCTTTTTGACAAAATGTAATTATTTTACAATTTTGTTTGTTTTGTTTAATTTCATTTACAAATTGTGCTTTTCCATCTATATAATAAATATTTTCTAAAACACCAAAAATATTATAAAAGTTAGTTTTCAAGCAATTGTTAAATAAATATTTACGAATATTTTCTGGAACATTATATCCAAAACATTGTAAATATTTATAATTTTCAGGAATATCGAAATGAAGACCGATAAAACTATTATGTATCAGAGAAATAGGAATTATATTACAAATTGGTTTAACTTTTTGATTTGCATATAATTTTTGATAAAAAATTATTTCTTTTTGTATTCCAAAATTAGTGTTAAATATGATTTTAATAGTCATATCTTTGCTAGCGCAAAATCCGGATAAGAAGTCACAGTTAATCATTGAGTTTTTATTACAAAAATATAAAATATCATTTTGTAAGTCAGTATCAACTAATTTTTCTAGATTGTTAGAAAAGTTATTAAAATAGTTTTGAACGTATTCTTGATATATATTTTTTTGGTTCTCTAATTTATTTGCATTATTATTGTTTTCTGATATTTTACTCTCTATACTTTTTTTAAATATTTCCAGAGATCTTCGTAAAATCTTATTATAATTAAATTCTAAAGATAAAAATAATGTTTTAATATAAAATTTATCTTGTACTAACTTGAGTATTAGATTGTTTGTTTCAAATTCATTTATTTCAGATCTTATAAATTTTTTAAATTTATCAATATTTTCATATTTCACAAAACCATTAATTAAAATAGAATTATTGACGTGGATAGTAAAATTTAATCCATTATTTTGAAGATAATTTTCTATATTAAAAGTTATATTCTTTATTTTTTTGATACTCAAATTTTGTTTATCTTGGATATTCATATTAGATGATATTTATATTTATGTTTTTTAAAATATAATTTCAATTTTAAAATTTATCATATAACAGACTATAACCTTTAGTCTCCAATTTGTTGTAAATTTACGTTATCACATTTTTTCTTAACCACAAAACAAGGTTAAGAAAAAATCAAAAATATTTTTGGAGACTAAAGGATAATTATATACGTTAATTCGTAGAATAAACTATTCTTTAAAAATGTTATTTATATTTGGTCTAATATCCTGATGTATAACAATCCATTCAGTATATGTTGATATCATATTAGTTTGTTCGATACTAAAGTTTAAATATAATGAAATCGTGGATTTTTTTTCATGAATGTACATTTCATAGTTGGAAATTCTCTTTCTAGAACATCAATAATATATTTCATAATCGGTACAGGATCAGTCGTAGAACATGTAAATACATCCAATGCTAACCAACCTTTGTCACTGTAACAATGTGAACTAATATGACTTTCATCAATTAATATTATGGATGTAAATCCAGGAGGACTTTTTCCATCTTCTCCAAGAATACATAATTTCTTGTGAACTATAGTCATAGTAGTTTGTAATAAAGATTTTTCCATTACATCAAAAACTTTATTTGCTAAATCATTTGTTTGAATAATATCTTTTTTTGGATTCCAAATAAAATCAGCAAAAATATGTCTACCATGAAACTTTTTTGGATCTTTGGAAATACATTTATTTTTCATACTAGAATACAATTTATTTTTTATTTTATTTACTTTGTTCGTCTTAATTTCTTTTTTCACTTTTTTAGGTTTGATTATTTTATTTTGTAATAAAATTATATCCATATAATATATATTTTCATTTTTTTATATCTTATATTTTATTTTTTATCAAACTTTTATAAAAAATTTATATTTGTTATAATTAAATGAAAATAGTATTTATAATTTTGTTTTTAATAGTATTTTTTTTAATGATAGTTATGGGAATACTTATTTTTAAAAGAACTAATAAAAGTGAAAAATATTTGGATAAAGAACTTAAAACTCCAAAAACTTTTGATTTCGTGATTGTAGGTTGTGGAATTACTGGAGCATATTTAGCATATTCTTTACGTAAAAAATTTCCAAATAAATCTATTTTAATAGTAGAAATAAATGATCATGTTGGCGGAAGATTATCTTCTTTAGACATAAGACAACCAGATAAAATTTCCATAGAATATGGCGGTATGCGTTGTTTTGAAGAAATTCATCCAAGATTAGTTAAATTGTTGAAAGATTTAAAAATATCTAGAACTCAAGTTCCTTATAAAGAACGTGAAAATATTTATAATTTAAGGGGTGAAATTTTTCGTTATAAAAATTTATTTCCTAATTCAGAAAATAGATATTTTATTCGTGAAAATGAAAAGAATGTAAATATTTTCGACCAAATTGATGGAAAATTAAAAAAAATTATTCAAAAAGATATCAATCTTAAAGATATTTTAGATTATAAAACTCGTATTTTAATTAGTCAAGATAATTATTTATCAACTTTGACATTTAATAGTCTATTATTAAACGGAAAAGATTCTTTTTCAATTGAAAATTGGCAAAGATATTTAGATATTTTTGGATATACGAGTTTATATAATCGCGAAGAAAGTTTGTTATCTGGTTGTGTTGAAAATTATTCGTTAACATCTGAGAATCAATATTTTATTCAAGGAGGTACACAAGGAATTGTCAAAACATTAGTTCAAGATTTTTCACGTTCTTTAAACTTAAATGAAAACCATATTTTATTATTAAAAACAAAATTATTACGATTAGATATTACAAATAATTTAATTAATTGTCACCTTTTAAAAATGACAAATTATCAAGAAGAAAATATTATATCAGCTAAAAAAGTCTATATTTGTACACCTATTTCAGACTATAAAAGTATTTTAGGAAACTCAAATAAATGTTCTATGTTTACACAAACGTCTGAGAAATATTTAAAAAATTGTGAGAGTTTGTTTCATACTATTAATGATAATTTAGATACTTATTCACTTACAAAAATATTTTTATATTATGAAAAAAATTGGTGGAGTGAAAAAGTAGGTATTAATCGCGGACGTAATATTACTACAGATAAATTAAATCAAGTATGGTTTTATCACGATAATTATATTATGATTTATGCATCTTTACAGGATGCTGATTATTGGAATTCTAATTTTCCTTATTCTGAACAAAAAGAATTGATTAATACTAAAAATGAAAAAGTTCAAAAATTAAATGAACTAATTCAAGAAAAATTAAAAGTCATGTTTCAACATTTTAATTTAGATATTCCTTTGGCGAATAAAATTGGATGGAAATTTTGGGAAGAGGCTTATGCACAATGGACAAATGTTAGACCATATGATAGCGAATATAAAAATATTGACGAAGTTAAACAAAAATTACGTTATCCTTTTGAAAATGTAAATGTTACTTATGTTAATAATGATATATCTTTGAATCAGGGATGGATGGAAGGTTCATTAGAAGAGGTTGATGATGTTTTAAGCGAGGTTACGCCCAGCGCGATGTGATTAAAATAAAAATTTTATATTTTACTTTCAAATATAAAATCAACAAAATTTATAATAAAATATTAAATTTTTATAAAATATTATGAAAAATAAATGATAAGTCGTATAGCTATAATAGCATTTGCAGTTATTTTAATTCTCTGTGTTTTATTAATTTTATATTTTACTTATTCAAAGAAAAAAGAAAGTTTTGAAGGTGAAAATGAAGATTTAAAAGATTTATTTGTCGAAAGTTTTATTCAAGATTCTATTGAAAACTTTCAATGGACTGTATATGAGAATTTTGAAATAGATAATTTAAATTCAAATGATTCAAAATCTGAGTTTGTAGAAAATATGAATCAGAATAAAAGAAATATTCATTATTCTATTATATCTTTAAAATATTTTGCGAACAATTTGAATTTTTTCTATGGAAATTCAGATATTCCTGATAACATACTGAATTTTCAAAGTTTAGCAGAACAATTAAAAATACCTAAAAAATTATTAAAACGTATTTTTCAAAGCCATAATTATATTCGTAAATGGATTAAAAATTTTAATGATAATTATTCAAAATATGAAAAAGGTGAAATTAATACAGAAACTTTAGTACGAAAAGTTGCTCCAGAATACAATGAAAATTTAAATTATAAAAGAGAGAAAATCGGAAAAATAGGAAAAAATAAAAATTATAAAAACCGAAAAATTGTAGAAATAGAAAGTTTTGAAGATACAAAATATTTTACTTTATTAAAAAATATTATACGAAAATATAATTATCATATTCATAAATTTCATGAAAAATTAGAAGAAACAACTTTAAATAATACTTTAGATCAAAATAAAAAAGAGTTATGGAAGATAGCACGAAAATTTATGGGTAAAGATAGAAAATATTTATTTAATAAAATTGTTAATGACGAAGATAATATTAGAAAATTTTGTAATTATGAGTTAACTTTAGAAGATTATGAACCTGAAATTTTTGTTGAAAATTATGAAATATGGGAAAAAATCAAAAGTGGTGTAAAGAGTGGTTATGAGTACGTTAAAGATGCTGTAAAAAGAGCGGGGAAATATATTATTGAAAAAGGGAGTGAAGTAGGAAAAAATATTTTGGAAGGTATTAAAAAAGCTGGTTTATGGGTAAAAGAAGTTTCTACAGCTGCATATGAAGCAGCTAAAAAACTAGGTTCGTCTACATTAGAATTAATTGAAAAACATGCTATACCAATACTAAAAGATTTACTGAATCAATATATAATTATAGAAGATGGAAAAAGAGAAGATGGTACTCCAATTAAAGAAGTTCATATTAAATTAGCCCCTGTAAGATCACTCTTAAAACATGCAATAATCGCATTTGCAATTAGTTTACCTTTGCCATTAACTGGTCCAGTAGTTATGAAACTATTAGATTTAGGGTTTGATTATATTTTATTAAAATTGCAATCATATATATCAAAATTTATTAATTATATTATTGAAACTAAATTTCCAGATTTTAAATATGCAGTTTTTCTGGAAAATTTTATATTTGAAAACTATAATGAAATTTCGGGAAAAGAATATTTACGACAGAATATAGAAAAAATTAATAGTTTATTAAAAGATGAAATAAATAAAGATGAAGAAGTTAAAATAAAAGATGAAATAAATAAAGATGAAGAAGTTAAAATAAAAGATGAAATAAATAAAGATGAAGAAGTTAAAATAAAAGATGAAATAAATAAAAAAGAAAATATTAATGATGAAACAAAAAAAGATATTATTAAATTATTAAAATACAATTTAGGTAAGGAAGAATATGAAAAATTTAA
>JACCDO012181389.1_pt1 | contig 27874 bp, 20 predicted proteins | sample 7446101 | NCBI WGS metagenome assembly JACCDO01 (sample SAMN15323440, study PRJNA562643) | freshwater metagenome | isolation source: river surface water | place: USA:Blue River Watershed | collected 2017-08-16
AAATTAGTGCAGCTGGATTATTTTTAATAGTTAAATCACTCGGATATAATGCTTCACTTAATACAAGAAGTGATAAAGAAAACATATTTAGAATAACATATTCTAATAATACATTTAGAAAAAATAAAGATGCTATTAAAAAAATGACAAATATTGGATTAATTGATGATTATGTATATGATTTAGAAACTGAAAATCATCATTTTGCCGCAGGTGTTGGAGAAATTGTTGTACATAATACTGATTCAGTATTTTTCAACCCAAAAATTACCGACATTGAAACAGGAGAAGTACAGAAAGATAAACGTTCACTTGAAATTTGTATTCAATTAGGATTATGGACAAGTGAAGCATTATGTAAATTATTACCAGACCCTCAAAAGATGGCATATGAAAAAGTATTATATCCATTTGCTATTTTAACAAAGAAACGGTATGTTGGTAACTTATACGAAGAAGATCCAAATAAATATTATCAAAAGTCTATGGGTATTGTATTAAAACGTCGTGACAATGCACCTATAGTCAAAGTAGTTGTAGGTGGTATTATTAATGAAATTATGAACAAAAAAAGTGCCAAAGGTGCAGTTGAATATACAAAGAAAACACTTAAACAAATTCTAATGAATAAATATCCAATAGATAAATATATTATTACAAAAACACTGCGAGAAAAATATGCAGACAGAACAAGAATTACTCATGCAGTACTAGCCGATAGAATGGCAAAACGGGATCCAGGTAATAAACCATTGCCAAATGATCGTATTCCATATGCATTCATTCAAGTAGATAAAGAAGTAGAATTACAAGGTGACCGTGTAGAACATCCTGACTTTATTGCAAAGAACAATTTGAAACTAGATTACTTGTTTTACATAACAAATCAAATTATGATTCCTGCTGTGCAATTTTTAGAATTACTGGTAAGCAATCCAGAAAGTATATTCGATGAGTATATTTTAAGAGAACAAAATAGACGAAAAGGATTTAAACCATTAAACTTCTTTTTGAAAAAGACTGAAGATGAAAATGACATTGATCTTAATGATGATGACAAACTAGATAATGAAATTGAAGAATATAAAAAAAACAAATTAAAGTCAAGAGCAAAAAATACACGAAAGCAGAAACTAGAAGAAGAAAAAAATAATGATGATGAATTCTATTTATAAGAATTTAAAAATATAATTTAAATATAATATGCCACCACGTATAATAAAACAATTAGGAAAAGGCACATATGGCCAAATTTATTTATTAGACAATGGTTATGCTTATAAACAATTCAAAACATACAAAAAAGATGATATGATAGAAATTTCTATTATTAGAGAATTAAGTGCATTACAATATTTACTTAGTGATCATATTATTGATTTTAATACTTTATGTTATGATAAATATAATGAAAATATTGGATTTACTATGACTCATTATGAAGATACTTTATATACAAAAATTCCTAAATTAAAAGATGAAGAAATAAAACCAATATTATATTCTTTATTAAGAGCAGTGCATTATTGTCATCATAATCATTTAATACATCGTGATATTAAGCCACAAAATATTTTAATAAATGAGAACAATGAAGTTATATTAATTGATTTTGGATTATCAAAATTAGATATTTTAGATGATGATTATACTAATTTATTTAGTAATTATTTTAAAAACTCAGAACGCGTACAAACATTATGGTATCGATCTCCTGAAGTATTAATTAAATTTTGTAGTACCAATTATAAAGTAGATATATGGAGCATCGGGATAACATTTTTAGATATGATAATGAGAAAAAATGGATATATTGGAACACTTAATTCAATGGAGCAAATACATACTTATTTAAATTATATTAAGTATAATGGTAATTTTGAACCAATAAATAAATTTATTGAAAAGAATAATTTAATTATTGATAATAATAATATTTTTAATAAATTAGAAGAAATGAATTTTGATAAAGATGGTATTAATTTATTAAAAAATTTACTGGAATATAATCCAGATAAACGTTTTAGTTGTAAAAATGCATTAGAACATAAATATTTTGATGGCTATAATAGAGATTTAACAAATATAAAAACAGAAAGTCTAAAAGAATTAGTATTTTATAATTATGAAGAATTAAATTATAACATAAGTAAAATTATTTATTTATTAAAAAAAAGTAATATAAATATGATATTAATAGAATGGGTTATTTATTGTTTAGATTATTTTTTAATAAAAAATACTATATTTGATATATTTGATTGTTTTACAGAAGAAGATATATGTATTTATTTTGTTTATCTTTTTGTAAAGTTATTTAATGGCGATGGTTATTCTTTAGATATTATATCAAAAAAAATGTTTGGAAAAGATATTGAAGAATATAAAATAAATTTATATGTTGATTTAGAAATGGAAATATTAGATTTATTTAATTTTAACTTTTACATTAATACACCTGGTTTCAAAGTATATCAATTATTTACTGATATCTATAAAGACAATTTAATCTCTTATAATCAATTGGTAAATTTATTGGATGATTTAGAAATATTATTAGAAATACTTTTACAAAATAGAATTCATTTTAAATATAATATTAATGATATATATTCAACATTAGTGTATTATATTATAGAAAATAATGAAATATATTTACCAGATACGTATGATGATCTATTTATTAATACATTGGATAGTTTAATAAATACTTATTTAAAAAAACATAAAACATTGAGATATAATTCAAATTATGATTAATGAAATCTATTTCTATTTTGGTAGGTTCTATAAAAATCAGTTGAATTTTCAGATGAATAAAATGGAACAGCTTTAAATTCAGTTGAAACTGATAAACTATTTTCACTTAAGGCTTTTTTAGATTTTTTAGATGTCTTCTTGGATGCCTTCTTAGATGCTTTTTTGCCACCTTTTTTGGAAGTTTTTTTGGCTTTTTTACCTTTGCTTCTTGATTGAACTTTGTTATGTTTCTTAGGTGTTTCACTTGTTGATTCTTCAGAATCATCAGAATCAGACATTTCATCAGAATCTTTTTCAGATTCACTGGTTGATGATTCGCTTGGTGATTTTTCACTTGATAACATTCTATGATTGGCAATTATTCTAGCCATTTTAACAGTATCATCGGTTGATTGAGAATCTTCGTCATTCATAATTTCAGAATCACCTTCACTTGAATCTTCTTCAGTATCACTTTCTAAATCAACTTCTTCATCTTCTGATGTTTCTGATTCAGATGAAGAAGTCTTTTCACGTCTTCTATCTCTTCTTTCTTTTTTATCTCTTCTTTCTTTTTTATCTTCTTCTTTTCTTTCACCACCATTCATAACATTTTCACTGAATGATGTATCAGAAAAATTAGGTAAATTGCCCCCAATCATTGTATTAGCTGATGTAGCTGAGATAGTATTATTATTTTGTTGAGCAATTATAGTTGAATTACTAGTTGCTGATAAATTATTTCCTCCACCAACCATTGTCTTCATAGTTGATGTTGCTGAAATTGTATCATTGTAACCACCTTGTTGTTTACGAATAATAGATGAATCACTTGTAGCTGAAAGTTTAATAGAGTTTCTTAATTTAATTGAATTATTTGATGTAGCAGATAAAGTATTATTACCACCAGTCATTGAACCAAATTTATTATTTTTAATAAAAAGATTATTATCTTCACAAGGACAAGCGCCGCCAGTTTGGCTAATTTCTGACATGTTAATAGTTGAAATAGATGTTTCAGTATTATTAACAATATGATTTTTAGCTAATTTAGAAAGAAAATTAGAATTGGTAATATTTAATAATCTGCCATTAAATTTATCAAATCCACCATTTTGATTAACATATGTTTCGAGATTTTTAACTTCTGCATCATAAGAAGCATCTTGATCTTCTTTATTTTGTTCAACACTTTCCATATCTAATTCTTCTAATTCACTTGAATCATTATCATTATCATTTTGACCACTTCCAATTTGTTCAAGATATTTTGAATATACAATGTTAAGAGGTCTACCTTCAAAATTTTCAAAGCCACCATTTTGATTAATATAGTTTTCTAATCCTTTGACTTCTTCTTTATATAAATCAAATTTGTTTTCACTTGATTCACTTTCAAGATTTTTAATAAAGTTGTTTAATTTTTTAAGGTTTTCACTATCCGATGAGACTGACCCGCCATTCATTGTTTCTGAAAGATTAATAGATTCAGTAATCCAATTAAGAGTTTCATTTTCATCAGTAAAGTGGGGTATGTTTTTATTAGATAATAAAACTTGAATATTTCTTCTGATTTCTTCTTTTGATAAATGTCTTGATCTTAATTTTCTGAAATCTTTAGTATTAATTGGGGGAGACGATTGAGTTAAGCCCATTATTTTATATATAGATACTATAGAAAATAAATTCAATAAAGTTTTTAAATATTAATTTTATATATTTTTTATTTTTAAATTTATATAATAATTATATAACCCGATGATAGTTATTTTTTTTATTATTATCATTGCCATTTTTTTGATTTATTATTATCGTGAAAGAATGCATTATTATAAAGTAGAATTAGTAAAATCAGATATAGATTCTAATTTTTATTTAGTTAGAGATGTTCCAGATAAACAATATGCTTCTAATATGTTAGCTAAAATAACTATGAATATGAAAAAATTAAATAATTACTTATATGATAATAAAAATAAATTTCCAAAATATGAAAAATATATTAATCAATTAAATGAAAAATTAAAGAATACAAAAATTCAGGAAAGTACTGATAATGGTATATATACATCATATTCTATTAATAAAGGAGAACAAATAGTATTTTGTTTAAGATCAAGAAAAAATAATAATGGTAAATTACATGATTTAAATTTATTAATGTATGTTGTCTTACATGAAATGGCACACGTTGCTTGTCCAGAATACGGTCATACAGAATTATTTAAAGATATATTTGCGTTTTTGACAACAGAAGCTGTTAAAATATCTATTTATAATAAGATTAATTTCAAAAATGACAATAGAGAATATTGTGGTTTGACAATAACAGATTCTATAATTTAGTATTTATTAAAAATAATTATATAATTTTTAATCATTATATATTATATATTAAATGAATAATCAACCGATTAAAGTAATATGGAAATATAAGAATAATAATAAAAGAATTCAATATAGTATTTACATTTATATTGGTAATGTTCCAAAAGATGTAAATAAAGCATTAGATTCTATTAAAGATTATACACTTTATGAAGTATTTGCAAAATTATCAAAACAAGAGTATAATATTTTAGAAAAGTATTATGGTTTATATTGGTATAGATATTTTTTTAATACATATCATATTAATGCTACATTGTTAACTATTAGAGAAAATAAAATCCAACGTAAAGAATTAACAGATAAATTTGATAAAGAATGGATACTTACTCATATAGACAATGGTGTAATTTTAGAAAAGAAAATATTATATTCATATGAATCAATTATTAAAACCGAAGTAGATAGAAAAACACAAAAAAAAGAAAGACAAGTTGGTTCAATAGAAGATGAAACTGATATGGATTATAAAACAACAATTAAAAAGGAACTTGAAAATATTTTTTTTAAGACTCTTCAAAGAAGTAAAGGTATTAAATCTAAAAATGTTTTAATGAAAGGCGGTGCAGGTGTTATTGATGAAGATAATGAACAAGTTGATGATGATATGGATTTAGATGAAAATCCATTTGAAGAAGGTCATGATCAAGATGAGTACATGGGCGATGAAGAAGAAATGGATTTAGCAGAAATAGAACAATTATACAAAGAATCAGATGTCGATCCAGATAAAAATGTAGATAAAACAACTGAACTTATTAAAAAGGCAATTGAAGATGATAAAATATTTGATAAGAAGAATAATATTTTATTAGCTTTCGATGATTCTGAAGATAATTCTACACATGATATGAATTTAAGAGATATTTATGTTAAAAATTATGTTAAATCACAATTCATATTTAAAGATGATACAATTAGAATAGTTAAAAATAAGATTGTATGTTCACTCAAGAATTCTGATAAATTTGAAAAAAATGCTCATATTACACCATCACGAATTTATTTATGGTCAGAATATTTATATAATAGTAAATTAGAAAAAATTATGATTGGTCAAAAATGGCTTCGTCGTAATGAACTATTAAATGTCGATATTGAACCAAATAATAATATGAGAATTTATGAAGAATTAGGTGGTACTTTAAGAAATCTTAGAGATAATATTAAAAGATATGGTAATCGTATTAGAAGGGAGGATGATGAAAATAAATTAATTTATGATTATGATAACTTTTATACAAACAATGAAATCTTTATGATTGATGTATATAATGAATTTGGTAAGAAATATGGTGCAGACAATGATGCTGGAAAAACAGATTCAGAATTACAAAAGAATTTAATGGATGTATATTTAAGATTATATTTTCCAAAAATTAAACAAGAAGAATTTAGACATATTATTGATTATTTGAGTGGAGATATTAAAGTAGAATCTAATAAAAATAAAGTAGTATTTGATACAATTTATAATGATTTAGTTATGGAAAATGAAATAGTTGATATAGTAGAAGATGTTAAATTAGAAACTGGATTAAAATACAAGAAAATATTTAAAGAAAATTATGTAACTCAATCAGTAATTCATGTTAATTTAAGAATGAGAAATGGTCAAGAAAAAGACGAAAAATTTAAATTAGATTTATTTAGAATATTCAATGAATTTGCACCAACAAATAAATATCCATTTGTACAATTTCAGACATCAGATGGGCAAATTATTTTCAAATATAAAGAAGATGATATAAACAGCTATGTAAAAGATAAAGATAATTCAGACTTATTATCAAAATGGTTCGAAAATGCTCCATATGGTATTTCTTTTAAAGTAAAAATTACTGAAAAGGGAATTGAAAAATTTATGGCAATTAATTTAAATGACCAAGGTCGTATTGAATATAAAACCCAATGGAAAGAAGAAGATATGGCAACAATTGAAGATATTAAATATACATATTCATATATTAAAGACTTAATTGAAATGCTCAATAAACAAAATAATAGATTTGATGCATTAATACCAGACGATGAAGAATTTAGATATGCATTTATTAATACAATTCAAAAATTTGAGTTACCAGAAGATTTTACTATTAATCATAATGATTTATCAGAATTTTCCAGATATTTTTACCCATTTGTTGCCTTACAAATCGAGCCAAGAAAAAGACTTTCAAAAGAAACAAAAATAGAAGAGAAAAGTAAATTTGGTACATATTTAAGATTTAAGCGTGTTACTGGTTATGAAAATAGTGCAAGAATAGAACAACGTATTATTTATTTTATGAGAAACTATGAATTTTCAGATGCACAATTAATTAATGAAATATCTAAACAATTTAATATTACCGAAGAAAGAGCTATTGAAGAATTAGAAAAAGTACGTTCCAGATATCCTAATATTAGAAAATCAAGAAAAATTCTTAAGAGACTTGAAAATATTCCAAAATATAAACCACCTGGTATTGGTATTGATATTCAAGGTAAACAAAGAGAAAATTATAAGATTAGAGTTTCTGGTGCACGTGATAAAGAACAATTAGATAGAATATTAACTTTTATGAATATTTTAATTTACTTATACTCTGAAACTTACTTATACAAAAAACCAGAAAGACAAGAAATTAAAGACAAATTAAAGAGCTTAAGTAATATTGCTAAAAGAAGAGGTAAAGTAGATGATATCGTAAATTATTCTAAAGATAATATTGTAGTAAAACAAATTACTTCTATGGATAAATTAAGATTAGGATTTAAACCAACAGAAGATCAAAATCAATGGACACGTTGTTGTCAAAATTCTGGTAAAGATAAAAGAAGAAGACCACAACAATATTCTTCAGCAAATTTAGGAGAATTAATAAAGAAAGGATATACATTTAATAAAAAGACACAAGAATGGGAAAGAAAAGTAGAATTAAAAAATAAAAAGACAGGTAAAAAAGAAGAAATAATATTAAAAACAATTAAATTACCAGATATGGACGTTGATGGTAATCCTACTGGTAATGAAATTCATTATGCATGTGGTCCAGATGATAACGGAGAACATATGTATGTTGGATTTCTTACTAGATGTATTAATCCATTTGGACATTGTATGCCTTGTTGTTTTAAGAAAGATCTTGGTTCAACTAATAATACAAAGAAAATGGACTTTTATAAGAAATGTATGGGAGAACAAAAAGAAGATACCAAAGTAGAATTAACTAAAACACAAGAACAACAAAATTTACTTGATAAATTATATATTTTACAAGATACAAATAAAATACAAACAGGAAGAATGGGATTTTTACCCAAATATTTAGACTTTTTCTTGAATATTATGTTAGATAAAGATAGAATAATTAAACAACATTATTTATCAATTTCTAAAAAGGGCTATATGTTTAAATATGGAGTAGATCAAGATACTGAACCATTTTTAAATTCATTAAGTATATTATTAGATTTAAGTATACAAGAAATAAAAGAAAAAATTATATTAGCACTTGAAAATGATAAATCTAATTTAATATTTAATTCTCTTAATAATGGTGATATTAAATTACAATTTGTTACTAGAGAAAATTATATAGAATTTATTAAATATAATGATTTAGATTTTGATTTAGTTAATAATATTATATCTGTTCCTGGAGTTATAACACCAGGAGGATTAAATATTATTGTTTTTTATAAACAAACTCTAGTTATTAAAAAGACACTTGAAAAAGAAAAGACTAAAGATGACTTTTATATTTTATGCCAAAATCCAGAAGACAGATTTGGTATAACTGATCCAAACAAAGACACAATATTTTTATTAAAAGAATCTAAAAATTATTTTCCTGTAATTATGGCATTCAAGTTAGATGAAAATTCTAAAAACTTTGATTTAGTTAAAAAGTTTAGATATCATGAAAAACAAGAAGATAATATAATTAAACATATTTTAGACTTTTATTATAGAAATTGTCATAATACATTCATTGATGAAATGTTATATAAAAATGCTTCTCCTAATTCAATTGAAACTTTACATATATTGAATAAATTAAACAAGAAGGATTATTTACCAAAAATGCAAATAGTAGATGTTAGAAATAAATGCAAATATTTTGTTACAAATGATGGTTATTTAATTCCTGTAAGAACATCTGGTTCAATATATAATATACAAATTAATAAAACACCTGATAAATTTTATCATTCATTCAAAGAAACAATTGACTTTTTAACAGAAATTAAAAAACAAACAGACAACCAATTAAAAACAAAACCAGCTGCTATTTATTACGAAATAAAAGAAAAATCTAAAGTTAAAGTAACAGCAGTAATTACAGAAACTGGTGATATATTACCTATTATATCTGAATTAGTTGATATTGATACAATTGAACAATTAAAATTAACAATATATAATAAACCTTTATACGATACTTCAGATAAAGAAACAGAAAAAGGCAAAGAAAATCTTCTTATTGATGACAGAATTAATAAAGTCAATTATGATAAATATTTTAATGAATCATATGAATTATTTAGATTAGAATTATCCAATTATTTAGGCAAAAACCCAGAAATTAGAGAAAAGATAATAAATATTGTTGATAATAAAAAACCAATTGAAGAAAAAGAAAAAGTTAATAAAATTAAATTATTGTTATACAGATTAATAGATAAAGATTTATATAAAAAATACAAAATGTTATCTGAAACTAATGATGATGATATACAATTATCTGCAGATTATGAATTACACGAAAATGCAGAAGATATTGCAGAAGAAGATTATAAAATACAAGAAGGTGGTGGTACTAAACTTGTTCATGTAATAAATAAAATACCTGATTTAACAAAATATAAATTATCAAATGAAAGAGAAGTTTGTGAAGTTAATGTCGGTCGCGATAAATGCTCAGCAAATCCTCATTGTTATTATTATCAAAATAATTGTTATTTAGGTATAACAAAGAAAATGATAATTATATTTATTAATAAAGTTGCTCAAGAATTAGTTGAATATGATTTGAAAGCATTTGAAATATTAAGAATAGGAGATTATTTTGTATCAGATATCGTTGATTATAATACATATAAAGAATATCCAGGACAAAAAATTGTTAAGAGTAGCTCATCTACTATTAAAAAAGTATTACAAGAATTATTTGGCAAAGATAATACACCAAGAATTGGCAGAAGAAAGAATATTAAGAATGCCGAAGTAGATTACCAACAACTTAACGAAGATAATCCACCCAGATTTTTAGGTGATCATATTATACAAGATATAATACCAAATAATATTACTTTATTTAGAGCATATGTTAATTGTTATTATTGGATTAAAAATAACTTTTATGATGATTTTACAAGAAATTTAGGTTACTATAATCCAGTTCAAACAGACTTTGCTAATTATTTTAAGAGTAGTATAATCGACTGGCTTCAAGATCCTAATAATTCCGATGAAATTAAAGATAAATTATTACCTTATATGGAAATAAAGAAAAAATCAAAAGATTATATTAATGATTTTATAGTTAAATTAGGTAATGATATGCATATATTAACAAATTGTATAGTTGAACTTTATATATTAAATAAATTAGAAGATATACCAATATTAGTATATGACGATGATGATATTTTAATATATGTATTTAATAATGGTCTTAAATATAATTACTATGAAAACAAAAATAAATCAAAAGAAGTAGATAAATTAATTGAAAATAAGACTAAATATATAGTACTTAAATTTACGTTTATTTCAAATAAATCAATTCCTGATGATATCGAAAGTATTTATTATAAATAAAAAATATTAAAATATAATAATTTTGTCAACTAAAATTATTATGAGTAAAATTAATGATAAGGTTTTGAGTGAACTTGTATCTAATCAAATAAAAAAAATGGATAATTATAAAAAATTTTCATACTCTGATTTATTAAGAATTTCCAAATATCTATCAAAAAGTATTTTTAATACCGATGAATGTATTATTTGGAATGGCTATATAACAAATTTTGAGAAAAAAGATAAAGGAGTATATGTTAATTTTTATTTTAAACAAAAAAAATATGCATTACATAGATTATTATATGTTAATTTTATTGGTCCATTATTTGATGATGAGTATATCAAGTTCACTTGCCCGAATAAGGGCACTTGTTGCAACATTAATCATTTTCATAAAATTGATAAAGAACACTTACCAACAAAACAATTAATTAAAAAAAAAAACCTAAGTATATCAAGTATTAATACAAATAATAATGACACCGATAATGAAGATAATATTGAAGATTTTTCTGAAAGAGAATTTATAGTAGATTTTGATTAATATATAATATCTAATTATATTATATATTATGGATAAGCCAACAGGAGGGTTTCCCCCAATTTATATACTTAATCCTGAATTAAAAAAGGAAATTGAACAGAATAAAAACAGAGAATTTTCATCAGTAAATATGTCAGTCAATATTAAAGATGTATTAAAAGCTAAATCAGAGAAAAAACCATTATTTGAAATATAAAAATAATTTATCTTAAGTTAAATATATGGAAAATTTAAATATAATATCTAATTCTTTAGAATACTATGATAAAAACTTAGAACAGAATAAAGACTTTTATAATAGTATTAATTATATAAATATTATAAAAGCAGAAGGCAATAATTATAATGATTATAATTATATTGAATTTTATGATAAAAATAAAAATTTAATAAAAAAATCAAAATACGAAATATTAGGTGTATATAATTCTTCTAATAATATTTGGACTTGGGGATGGTCAATTGCCAAGTTAAATAAAAATAATGTTGTTACATCAAAAAAAATATTTAATTATGGTTTCGATTTAGATAATAATAATATATATATTAAAAATGAACTTGTTACATCAAGATTTAAAATATCTAATCCAATACAGTTAGAAATACACGTATCAATCGGGGCTTATTTATCTAAAAAATCAATAGTATTTAGTTATAAAATTTATAACGATTTAATAAGCAAAAAAAATATAGTATCACATAATGATTTAGAATTATATAATGTAAAAAAGAATTATGAAAATGAATCATATAATGAATATTTTTTATTAATTTTAGATTAAATATGGATTATATTCAAAGGTTCTATTTTTTAATGTTTTAACTCTATATTTTGATTTTAAAATATCAATATATACTGAATCACCATCATAAAGTTCTCTTCTTTGGTTTTCTAAGAAATATTTAATATTATCATTAAAGCCAGTATTAACAATGACATAGTATTCATATTCAGTTGAATTGGGATATTTTTCTCTGCCAAATATTTTTAATATTTTATTTTCTTTATCATCATGTTTATTATGAGCATCATGATAAGTTTCTTCTTCAGTTCCTTCTTGATTGATTTTATTTATTTTGGTATTTACTTGGCGTTCATATTTATCATTATCTCTAACTAAATATCCTTGTAACGAATATGAATCAGTAAATCCTCTTGTTGGATAATTAAAATAAGGATTACCAACTACTGGCATAATTACGTGACGAGGAGGACGTCTAGATGGTTCAGTTAAAGGATCATCAACAACTCTTCTATCTAAATTAACTAAAGGATCTTCTAATGGCATTGGAGGAAGTTGAGGTGGTGTTTGTGTAATAGTTTTATTAATAATTATTGGCTGTTGTTCTTCATTTTTTAAATTTTGAATTTCCATTAATATTTGTTGATGATGGGGATTTGTATAACTATTATACAAGAAAGATAATAGTATAACAATGGCCAATATGACAAAAGTTATTAATAAGATTTCTAAATAATCTCTATTATTCATTTTATATATTATTAAGACAATAAAAATAAATTTAAAAAATAGTTTTTATATTAATATATATGCCAAAAGTTTGTGTAATTAAGCCAAATGATATTTCTTTTACGAATTATGATAATTATTTAGCAAATTTTACTAAAGACAAAGTAGAAGATTATGTTGAAGATTATATTAGTATTCATAACCCAGGATCAGAAAGTGATTTTATTAATTTATTAATGAAAGAAATAAATCCAACAAAAGAAACAACTATTCATTCTACAATTATTTATGATGATAATAATAATGTATATCAAATGTCACATTTAGCTCTATTTGATGAACACTTTCAAGAAGTTAATAAAGAAATTATTAAAAGAAAACGTAATGGTATTGCAAATATATTATGCGATAATAATTATTCAGTTTATGGTTCTGTATTAATAACAAAATCAAAAATTAGTATAGATAACTCATTAGAAGAAGATACTTTAAGAGAATCTGATATTATTGACCTTTTTAGAAATAAAAAAATTCAGAAAGGAGTATTATTAGATTCAAATGGTTCTATTACAGAAGTAGAATTTGTCGGTCATCCATTAAGCTGGGTTGACCCTAATAAAGGCGACAATTATAGATTTTATGAAGTAGAGTTTTTAGGAAAAGTATTTATGTTTTTTATTGAAAAAAATCCAACAAATAATATTTTAAATAAAAATGCTAATTTATTATATGGTGGTCAAAATCCAATATTTGGTAATGTCTTTATTTCAATAAGAAACAAGATAGACGATATTAGAATGACTGAAAATAGTTATATAAATTTAACTATTGATAGTATTAAAAAAATATTATTTTTGTTTAAATTTTCTGATTTTTCAAAAGAACAAGAACCATTTTATTACAATCATAAAGAAAAAAAATACCAAAATTTTTATAATTTAATAGATAAAGAATATACAAAATATGAAAATAAAAAGTCAAATTATAATGAACCAAATTATGACGATGGTGTATTATCATTAAATGAAATAACGCAGAATGCAGTAACAAAATCATAAATATAGTAAAATAATTTAGTTATTTTTTTTTATTAATTCATATTATTAATATGAATCAATTTGTTGGCGCAGATTTTGAGGGAACACCTATTAACCAATTAATTGGTAATAATAATAATTACAGTAATATGAATAATGGTTTTGGAAATATGAACGGTGGTTATATGGAACCTCCAGCAAGTACATTATTTCAACAACCATCAAGAGATATAAGAAATTTGGTTAGTAATATTAACAATCAATTAGACAATGTATCTTTTAATGCATCAAATCAAAGTCAAGAATCAAGAAAAAGTAATAAATATCAAGATAACACAACTTCAGAAGAAGAAGCTGAAGCAAAACGTAAATTAAAGAAAAAGTTAAAAAAACGCAAAGAAAAAAAACGTAAAATGGAACAAGAATTAGAAGAAGATGAAGAAGAACATCAATCATTTTTAGAATGGACTAAATATTTAAGTAACGATACTAAAGAATTATTATTAATAATAACTATATATTTTATTTTATCTTTAGGATTTGTTAAAAAAACAGTTGGTGAATATATTAGCGTTATTAATCCAAATGAAAGTGGCAAATATCCATTTATTGGTATATTAATATATGGATTCTTATTAGCTGTATTATTTATCGCATTTAAAAAAGTTTTAATAGAGTAAAAAAATTGATTTTTTAATAATAATATTACTTAAACTTAATATTATTCATAATGGAAAGCCAAATTGATGCAAACACCTTTCTAAACTTTAAAGGATGGAATAGTTTTCGGACTATTCCGATTAATACAAAAGTAATTACTGGATTTAATTTAGAAAAACTACAAAATTTTAAGATTGAAGACAAATTTTTTGATATTTGTAATAAATTTATAAATGATCCAACTTACAAAGAAAATAAAATTCTACTAAATAAACTTCAAATTTATATTATTTCAAAGGGTTATGAATATACTACAACATTACTAATTAAACTATTTCGAACTCATTATATCAACTTATATAATGAAATTCAAGAATTAATTAATGATGATACTTTTACAGTAGCTAAATTTAATGAAATGTATATTCAATTAAATAATAAATTAAATAAAATTAAATTTCTGCTTTCAAGTATTGATTATTCTTACAAAAATGAATTAGGTAAACGAACAGAATACTCATTCATAAATTTAATTAAAAATTATGTATCATACGATGTTTTAATTAATTCCAAGTATGATTGTAATAGCGAAAAAGTATTCTTATATGAACTCTTTATTAAAGAGATTGAACATCATTTTGATACAGAAACAATTCTTGATGTATTTCGCATTTATGATTTTTATAATAAATTTTCACATTCTGTTAAAAATAAAACTAATAAAGATGGTATTGAATATTTTAATTCAGAACTATCAAAGAAAATACTATTATCTGATAATATTACAAATCGATTTTTAACAAGAATTATTGAAATGATTAATAAAAAGATTATTGATTTGGCCAAGAATGAAAGTCTTGATACATATGAAGTAGAAAAAGAAATTAAATATATTCGCCGACTAATTGATATTTCTCCAGAATTATGCAATAAAAATCTGTTTATGATTATGTATAAAAAAGCTTTAACTGACCGGTTACTTATGGGTATTAATCCAGAAGTTGAAAATGAATTTTTAAAATCATTAAATCCTCAAAATGATATTGATATTTATATCAAAATGAAAAACCAAATCAATGATTTTAAACTAAATCCCCAACATAATAAGTATTTTGTAAATCTTAAAGTTGGTGGAAATTCTGAAAAGTATAAGAACATTGATGTCAGTAATTATGACAGAAAAAAAGTAACTGTTAATGTATGTCGTTCATATGATTGGGAATATGAAAACTTTTCATATAATAATTATAATTTACCTCTAGAACTTTCAATCTATACTGATATATTTAATGCTTATTACAAAGACAGATTTAATGAACGTGAATTAGGTTGGGATTATGATAAATGTATTGGTGTTATTGAATTTGATACTGATAAACATTATAATGTTAAAATGAATCTCTTACAAATGGCTGTATTTTATGCTCTCAATAAATCACCAAAAAGTCCTAATGATATTAGCACTGAAATGAAAATTAATCTAGCAGATTTATCACCTATTTTAAATAGTCTACTTATTTCAAAATTAGTATATCGTGAACTTAATTCAGAAGCAACTAATCCTGATGTCAAATTCTATATTAATGATAAGTTTGCATTTGTTGATACAAATATATCTATTGTTGGTGCATATGAAAAACTAAAGAAAATGCAAAAATCAGAACCAGTTGTAAATAATACTTTACCTTCTACTACTTTAATTCGTGCTAAAATATTAGCCAAAGTAATTACTGAAAAGTCAGTATCAAAAGATAAAGTAATTGATGATATTAATAATTATTTCAATATGAATATTCCCGCCAAATTTTTTGATGGAGTATTTAAAGAAATTGAGGAATCTGATTCAAGAATTACAATTAATGGTAATATTATTACTTTTAATAACAATACCAATTTAGATGAAGATTTGGATAGTGATGAAGATAATGATGATATTGAAAGTCTGGAAAGTGTTGAGAGTGAACTTGAAAGCGAAGAAGAAGATATCTAAGTTTATTTTTTTTATTTAATAAATTATAAATTAAAATTGTTTTTTTCGTCAAATTCACATTATGTAAATAAAAAAATTACTTTAGCTATCTTCAGCATTGATGTTCGCAGCGGCCTTGTTGTTCAGCTTGAAGTTCGCCTTGATTTCGTCGCACAAACCGGAAACCAACATCTTGCGGGCGTTCTCACCGTGAAGCCGGTAGCACATCAGGATGAATTGCATGATGTTTTCTAGGTGTTCGTCAAAGTCGTCCCGAAAGATGTCAATCATACCACGGCACCCGTTCACCTCGATGAGATAGCAGTTCACGCGGCGGTAAGGTGGACAATACTTCAAGCTGTCGTTCCGATGGTTGACGTTGTCGGTGTAGGCCACGAAACGGTTAATGTAGTACGTCATCTCCGTTTCGAACGTCTCGGGGTCGACGATTTCGCTGAAAAGCAACCACGCATGACCCGCCTGGCACAATTGCAGCACGTCCAGTTGCAACTCGTAGTTCTCGATAAACCACGGTTCTTCAACAAAGGCACACATCGCCTCGTTGGGAAAAAAAGAAAGAATAGTCTTGCGAAGAAGGCTCATTATATTATAATTTATAATACTAATTAAAAAGATACAGATAGTTAAATATTTCAATTTTTATTTTTTTACTCTTAATAAAGAAGATTAAAAATTTAAAATTTTATTGGTCCAAATAAAAATTTACACACAAACTTTATCTTTGTGTGTAAAAAATTTCTAATATAAGTAAAATCCATGAATTATAAAAATCTTCATGAAAAATATAGTCGATTAATGTATTTTTTTAATTTTTATGGGAAAAATAATAAAATTTAATATATAAAATTTTTTAAAAATATGATTTTTATGTCGTAATTTTCTACGACACTGTCGTAATTTTCTACGACACTGTCGTAATTTTCTACGACACTGTCATAAATTTTTACGACATAAAAATTATGTTAGATAATATTATAATATGTACACTTGTAATATTTGTAATTATGTAACAACAGCTAGAACTGCATTATATAATCATAATAAATCAAAAAGACATTTAACAAAAATACAAAATAATGAATTATTAGAGGAAAAACAGATTATAGAAAAACAAACTAAAGAAATTGAGGTTTTAAAACAAGAATTAACTAAAGTTAAAGAAGAAAAAAATGAATTAGATGTTCTTAAAAAAGAATTAGAAATAACTGCCAAATTTTATAAAGAACTATCAGAAAAATCAAAAAATATCAATCAAGGTATTATAATCAATAATACAAATACCAATAATTTGAACTATGTTAATAAACATTTTAAAAATGCACCACCATTAAAAAAAATAACAAATTACAATATTAACGGTATTGATTTAAAAGATAATACGCAAATAGATAAATTAATAGAAAATTTAATATACTCTTATAAAAATAAATGTTTACATAAGTTTATAGGTGACCATATAATAGATAATTATAAAAAAGATGATACAAATCTACAATCATTTCATGCAACTGATGTAGCACGTCGAAAATATTTAGTAAAGTTAGAAGATAGTATGGGATATTTATATGATGAATCATCTGATGAAATTGATGATTATAATCCAGATGTATCAGAGGAAAGTAGTTCTGGCGATGAATATAATGAAATAAAGAAAGATTATGATAATGAAAAAAAAGGTAAAATTAAAATAATAAAAAATAAATCCAAATGGACAAATGATAATGAAGGTATAAAAATATCTTATTTGTTATTTGAACCTTTAATAAAAAAACTAATACGCCTTTTAAAGAAAAAGTGTAAAGATTATAATAATGAAATGAAAAAAAATACATCTAAAATACCTACACCCGACGAAGTAATAAAATTTGAAGTATTGGCTAATATATTGAAAGAAATGGATAAAGATAAATTAAATAAAAATATAAATAATTATATAGCACCCCATTTTGGATTACTTAAAAAATAAATTAGTATTATGTAAAGTTAAAAACTTCCATAATATGTATATAGTTATTCTACATATCATCATCGTCACTATCACTATCATCCCAATCACCTTGAATAGGTTTACTAAATTCACTTTCTAAAAATGTATGTTCTTTATATCCTGTGCAATATTCATCGTAAGTTACTTCTTTTATTTTATCCAGAAATAATGTATCAATATCAATATATTGTTTCATAAAAATAGGTTGCCAAATGAATCCAGATAATTTTAAAATTTTTGGTTTAGAATCTTTGTAAATTATATCAAAGGTTTCGATATATTCCATCGATGTTTTAATTTGTTTATGTAAACTACCATCAAGATTTAATATATCTAAATGACGATTACCATTACTAATTACTGTAAAAATTTTATCTTCTAATATAAAATATATACCTTTTGTATATCTTGTTGATATAATTTTTGACCACTGATATTTTCCATCAATATAAAAGTTTAAAATGTCAACATCTAGTTCTAGATGATATTTATTTTCTGTATCAACACTTTTAAGATTTTTTTCTATTGAAATTAATTCTATATTTTTATATTTATAACTACCATTTGTTATATTTTTAATAACATAATCATCGTCTATTTGTTTGAATTTATATTTATATTTGTCTGTAATAACATCACATAAAATTTTATCATCAGATATTTCTAATATAATATCATCACCTGATGACAATATATCAGGTGATGATAATCCATAATAAGTATTAACAGATTTAACACCTATATAATCAATACATAACTTATATTTATTATTTTTTGATTTGAATATTATCCAATCATTAGGATGAATTACTTCATTTGTTGCTAAAGTTAGATCTAAACGATAATTTGATTCATTTAATTCCATTTCTTTCATATATGAGTACATTTTTATTTGATAATAAATAATATTATGTAGTAATAAAGAAAGTTTAATTCATTTTTTTTAATTTCTAATCAATAATTCTCGTAAAGTATTTGTATTTCTATTTTTCCATGATCTTAAACTAAATAATTTCAAATATTATTATAGCTTATGGAAGATATCTAAAAAAAGTTGAAATATGGACATTATAATTATTTATTTATTATAATATTCAAATGCAAGTCGAATTAGAAAGTCTTGATTTTACTCTTAATAAAGAAGATATTGAAACATACAATGAGCTAATTAAAAATAGCGACGAATGTGATGTTTTAGAAGAAAATGAAATGATTAATCCATTTTATTTAAAAAATGGAGAACAGCGATTAAATAATTTAGAAGATAAAGAATTATATTCTAATTACAAAAAAGTATATATTTTATGTACTCGTAATGATTTTCATCAAGATGAATTAACATCAGAAGAACAAGATCTGATTATGAATATTTTTGAACGAGTTATTGACAAAGATAACTTTTCTAAATTAGGTAAGTTTTTTGTACTTACAAGTGCTTCATCTAAAATTCTTAAAAATCGTGAACACTATAACCAAGCTGTAATTATTGAAACAACAGAACAAAATAATGTTCTTACATATTTTAATCATAATAATTACAATTTTGAGAATTTCAATGAAATTATTATTCCAATGATTGAATTAGCAGAATCTTTTGTTAATATTTACAAAGAACAATATGATGCTAAAGATGAAAATGAAAATCTTTTACAATCAATTCTTTTAGATACATATTACAATCGCGATGGTTATAATCCAAATTATAACACACTAAATAAAAAAGTAACAAGTATCAAAGAATCTGATTTCTGGACTCAACCTTATAATTGCCACTTTACAATCAATGAACAATTCATGAACAGAAAATTTGAATATGATGTTACTATTGATTCTCATATTAAGGCAGTTGCTAAAGCTACTTCTATTGATAGAACACAAGATTCTCAAGTTAAAGAAGTAATTCAAAAACTTGAAAAGGATGGTGTAAAAGATAATAATTATCTTGACCACATTTATCGTCGTGAAGTTTATGTAGATGCAATGGATGCTCTTAAAGATAATAAGAAGCGTACATATTTTGCAACTTCAAATGATAAACTTGAACAAAAAGTATTTAATAAACAATCAGTGACAGAACTATTTCAATCACTTGATATTAAATTACACGAGCGTCAAATGTATGACTTATTTAATACTCTTTTAATTTCAAAGGAATATTGTCATCTTGTCCTAAACAATACAATTGTTCTTGATAAAATGAAACCAATTATTGATAAGTATTATCATCTTTACAGATATCTTTTTGGATATGCTTGGATGTGTTTTTATACTGAAGAATGTATTTTCAAAACAAAGACAACAAATGACAATCGTTATGTCTTTGATATTAATACAGCAAGTAAACTTCCAGTATTCCCGGTCGTTCACAAGGATTTACATTTAAATCCCTATTTAACATCACTTGTATCAAAAAAAGTACTTGATAGTGAACACAATTGCTTATCAGTTCCAATGGACTTTGATAATTTTGAGAATACTTTTGGTATTGCAACATTTGATGAATTCAAAAAGCGGTTTAACTTATTCACAACAGGTGATGTAACCAAGAATATTTTTGATGGAATTGACTGGTCATCTTTTGCTGTATCTGGTTCAGCACTTCCTGCTTGTTTACAACGGAAGTCACCACTAGTTAGCTTAGTAAGTCAACCAGAACAAAGTAAAAATGACAATCTAGTGACATTCTTTAGTCACTATTATCCTGATTCAGATATTGATTTAATGTGTAACAAAGAATCAGTATTCGAGTTTATGGATAAGATCCAAGATGTAGTCAAAGTTGTAAATAAAAATATTTACAAATCAGATGAAATTCAGGTTATTATTGAACCAAAGAAAACACTAGCACTTGTTATTCACGTAGATTATATTAATGAAAAACTTGCTGATATTAATAAGCATATCAATAAACAATATACTTATGAAGATATTAAAACTAATATTTCATCACCTGAACTAAAAGAGTATTTTTACAAAATTTATACAGACTATAAAACAGAACAAAATAAAGTTCAACGTGAAAAGTATACAAATGAAAATATTTTATATGAACACTTTTACAAAGTTACACATATTGACGATATGAATATTTATATTGTTGATAACACCTTTGAAAAAGATACAACTGTTCCACGAGATAGTGAAAAATGCTTTTATCTCAATGACTTTCGCAATGAAGATAACAAAGTACCATTTGATAAAAACAAAATGATTTTCAAGATTAGCGAAAATGTTAAATTTAAGATTCACTCTAACAAAATGCTCCATAGTATTGAAGCATTCCGAGTTAAAGGCAATTCATTTTTCAATGTAGTTGCAAGATTCCATTTACCTTGTGTACGTGGATTTTATACTGGTAATAATGTTTATATGCTACCATCTTGTGTAACAGCAATGATGACTGGTATTAATATTGACTATAAATACTTTGCTGGTATTCGTGATCCAATTGATATTCTTAATAAATACAGAATGCGCGGATATGGAACACTACTAAATGATAATGAAAAACAACATATGACTTATTACAATGGAAGTCTTAATAATAAATGGAACAATATGTTTAATGTTAATATCAAGAGTAAAGATAGTATTAATAAGTTTTTTGGAGCTCAAAAAATTAATGCAGATATCTTTAAACCTCTAGTATATCTTAAAAACTTTCCAAGAGATATTTACAATACAGTAAATCAATCTAGATTATTTAATGATAACAATGACTTAGTAGATTTTCTACATATAAAGAAAGGATTTAATGCAAACTTATCTTTAATCAATACAACAAGACTAAAGACAATTAACGATGATGGTAAAGTTGAACCACTCAAAAAATGGGTTATTGAAGGATGCTGGTCAAATTAAATAACAAATGTATTATAACAAACCAAACAAGTAACAAAAGTACTAGTAGGTTCATCTGCACATCTAATTTGCATTTGACTAATTTTAGCTTTTCGTTCGCCACATTTTCTGCATTTATATAAATCAGTAGTGGCAATATTATTTTCTTTATCTTCACGATATTTTTTAATATTTAAGATTTCTGCCCATCTTTTAGGATGCATTTGTTGTGGAGATAAAAATGCAACAAGTTCAGGACGAATTGCACCTGATGTAATTGCATTTTTTAAAGTTTCATTATTTATTTTTTCATTTCCATTAATATTATTTTTAATATCATCTATCTTATCCAAATAAACAGATATAACAAATTTTTCTTGTAAGTTATTCATAAAAGTATGAATAAGAGAGAATTCAAATATACCTTTTTCAAGTGCAATTGCTTTTTTAATATCATTTAAAATGTTACTAAAATCAATAATAAATTGTGCTCTATCAAGATTTTTTTGAGCAAAATTAATAAATCGTTTATCTAAATCTCTTGAATTTTCTGTAATAAAATTATATTTATCTAGGTTATTTTTATTAATAGGTTTTTCTAAACTAAGTTCCATTTGATGTAATATATTAATATATTCTTACATATTTTAGTTATATTTTTCAATTATTTTATAAAAAAATTGAGTTAAAAATAGTCATATATTGATTTATTAATAAACGGAATAATGAGTTCATTATATGAAGATAGACATATTGAGCAATTTAATAATAATATTGATAAATTACTTGAAGAAGTAACTAAGAAAAAAGTCGAATTGATGGATCCATCTCTTGAAGAAATTGATAAAGTAAATACTGTTATTTTCGATTTTATAAAAACAAATAAAAGGAAAATATATGGTGGAATTGCATTACAATATTTACTTGAAGATTCAGGAGAGTCCATCTATGAAGAATATGAGAGACCAGATATTGATTTTTATTCTCCTGACCCAATAAATGACTTAGTAAAATTAACAACGGAACTTCATGAAAAGAATTTTAAAAGTGTGCGTGGAAAAGAAGCAATGCATAAAGAGACATATGCAATTTATGTAAATGGACGCTTATATTGTAATATAAGTTATGTTCCTAAAAATATTTTTAACTCGATACCTTTTAAAACAATTAAAAATCTAAATATTGTACATCCTCATTTTTTGAATATTGATTATTTACGAGTATTTACTGATCCAATTGTTAGCTATTGGCGACTTAAAGATAAAAAAACTTTTGAGAGATATTATCTCTTACAAAAATATCATCCTCTTCCTTATAATAACAAACCTATTACTATTAAAACTATAGAAGATAAAGATATTAATCAAAAATTATTAAACACTGTTCTTGAATTTACAAAAAATAAAGATACTTTGATTCATAATGGATTCTTTGCCTATAATTATTATTTAAAAGAAAGTAATATGCTAGATAAACCTTCAAGTAAATTTAAAACTCTTGATGTTCCTTATTATGAAATAGTAAGTGTTAATTATAAATCAGATACATTAGAACTTATTAGGACTTTAAAAGAATCAGTTGATTCAGATAAATTTACGATCGAAGAACATTTTCCTTTTTTTCAATATTTGGGTTATTCAACTGTTATTAAATATAATGAAAATGTAATTTGTACAATTTATCACTCAAATAATAGATGTGTTCCATTTAAAACTTGTAAGATTGATTCAAATAATTATCTTGTTGGAACATTTAATTATGTTTTGCTAAATAATTTATCAAGTCTTATCAAATATAAAACAGATCGAGACGAAGAATCAAAGAATTTACAATATACAATTGTTTCACACTTAATTGAAATGCGAAAATTCTATTTTAAAAGAACAAAGAAAACAATTTTTGATAAAAGTCCATTTCAAGATTTTTCATTAGATTATAAAGGTTCTACTTTGTCTTCAGATAAAGAAAGACAAATGATTGGTGAATTACGTAAAAAGAAAAATAAGCCATTTTTATTCACCTATGAACCTGCAAATAAAAAGGAATCCGAACAAATAATTAAATATATATTTGCGAATACATCTGGGAACATAATTAAAAATCCCAAAAAGTCACAATTATTTAAAGAAGAAACAGATGACACAGAAGAATTAGAAGAAGTTTCTGAAGAAAGTGAACCAAATAATGAAGTACCAGAAGAGAATCTTTAAAAAATTTGATTTATTAAATACTTAAAAATTTATTAGTTATATATCATATAAATGTCAAATAATAATACTAATATTAATATAAATGCCAATATTAATATTAAAGATGAAGATTTATACTTATATGTACTAAATGAACATAATAAACTAATACCTAAACAACATATTGAAAAAGTTTTAAAAAAATATGGTATAAATCATAAAGTCAAAAATCTAGATAGATTTAGACAAGCAATGACCCATTCATCATATATTGAACGTGATTTAAAAAATGACAGAATAATTAAAATTATAAAAGAAAAGAATTTACAACCTATTGATGATCCAAAAAAAGCGATTCCTTTACAAAAAGATTCCTATGAAAGATTAGAATTTCTTGGCGATTCAATTATTCATTGCATATTAGCAGAGTATTTATTTACTAGATATGAAGATGAACAAGAAGGATTTATGACAAGATTAAGAACTAAAATAGAAAATGGTGAAACTTTATCTGAGTTAGCAAATATATTAGGTTTTCATGAATATGCAATAATTGCCAGAAATATAGAACAAGGTGGTGGAAGAGAAAAGAATATAAATATTTTTGAAGATTGCTTTGAAGCATTTATAGGTGCATTATACTTAGAATCCAATTTTGATACATGCAAAGATTTTCTAATATCTATAATTCAAAAAGAAGTAGATATATCACATTTACTATACAAAGAAACAAATTTTAAAGATTTACTTTTACAATATTATCATAAAATGAAATGGGAAGATCCAGAATATGGGCTTGAAGAAACAATTGGTCCAGATGAAAATGGAAAAAAAACATTTAAAATGTATGTTAAAGGATACTTGAGAGATGCAGATGAAGATATTGTTTGGGTAAAGGTTGGTAGAGGTTCTGGTTCATCTAAAAAGAAAGGAGAACAAGAAGCAGCACGCCAAGCATTATTATATTTTGATGTAATTAATGAAAATTCAGATGAAGAGAGTGATGAATATGAAGAAATTAATTAATTTATTATATTTTTTTATAATTATCAATAATATAAAAACTAATTGTGGCAACTTTTAAAAAAATTATATGGATATTTTGGGAACAAGGATGGAGTAATGCACCGGCAATTTGCAAATATTGTAAAGAATCATGGAAATTATTAAATACTGATTGGAAACTTTTTGTATTAGATAAAAATAATTTGAGTAAATATATTAATGTATTAGAAATAAATGAAAATTTTTGGGAGATTGAGCCAATTCAAATTAGAGCAGATGCTATAAGAATATGTTTATTAAAAAGATATGGGGGTGTTTGGGTTGATGCTACAACTATATGCATGGAACCATTAGATAATTGGTTATTTAAATATTTTGATCTTGATAATAAAGAAGATTTTTTTTCTTTTTTATTTTTTAAAAAAAATAATGTATCATCTAATTGGTTTTTAGTATCACATAAAAATAATCATATTATTAAATCGATATATGATATATTTGTGAAGAGATTAAATAATACATTAATTATTAAAAAATATTTCCAATTTTATATTGATTTTACTCATTTATTATTAACAGATAAATTATTTAATGAATATTTTTATAAAAATAAAAAATTGCCAAGTGAACCAGCAAAATTTTTTGAAAATAAGTTTTATACAAAGATAAAAAAAAATACAAAATTTTTAATAGAAACAAATTATAGTCCAATATATAAATTATCTCATAAAGTCAAATATAGATTGAGTGATGATATTTATTTATATGAACTATTTAAATATATTAATTTAGATATTTGTAACAAATCAAAAGAAAAAATAATTATTAATAATTTAAAAGATAATAATATTTTAACCAAAGAAATAAAAAAAAATCCTTTTCAAACGAATGTTAAACCACATTTAATACCAATAAAGCCCTTAGATATGGTGAAAAATATTGAAAATAAATTAGTTAAAACATCTATAATGAAAATTAAATATGTACCTGGTAAAAAAATTTAATTGTTTACCATTAATTACTCATTTAAAAACAGCAGAAAAAAATGCTATATTTCCTATAGGAAATGACGTTGGTCAACATTTAACATCATATTTTGATTTATATAATCAAACTGATATTAAAAGTGATCTATTTAAACCACTAATTGATTTTAATTTAAATATATTATACAAATATAATGTGCAATTTGATAATAGAAAAATATTTATTGAAAATCGAGATATTATTTTGAATAATGAAATATTTGAAGGCAAACTACATAAAGATTCTTTTAACGATGATGGTAATTCTTGTTGGACAACAGTATATTATTACCAATTAGATAAAACTTTGAAAGGTGGTGAATTATTATTTCCTCCTTTTGGTAAGTATAAACCAAAAGAAGGTGAAGTTATATTTTTTGATGGTGATAATACACATAAAATAGCTAAAATGTACGGAATAGGTAAAAGAGGAACAGTTATATGCTCTTTTCAAAAAAAATATTATTAATACAAAAATATTACTAAAATTTATTTTATATTTATTTAATATATAAATTTAAATGTCTTATAAGCATAAAAACTTTGGAAAGGAAAAATATATTGATTTTAAAGTAAATGGAAGATTATTTCCAACTTGGGTAATGGCTAATTTTAAAAAATTTAAATTACCACCAATTATAACTAAAGATGATGTTGATCCTTGTGAAACAAAGACATCAAAAATTGAATTGAGAAAATATCAAGTATTTGCCAGTAAATTTATGGATTATAGAAGCCCATATCAAGATGTTTTGATTTATCATGGTCTTGGTTCAGGTAAAACAATTTCTGCTATTAATGTCTATAATATGTTATATAATTATACTCCTGGATGGAATGTATTTATTTTAATTAAAGCTACTTTAAGAGACCATCCTTGGATGACTGATTTAGAAAAAGCATTACAAGCTGAAGATAAAGAATTTAGAATGAAGAATATTACTTTTATTTCATATGATTCACCTATAGCTGATAAACAATTTTTAGAAGCTGTTAAGAATGCTGATACAACAAAGAAAAATTTATATATTTTTGATGAAACTCATAACTTTATATCTAATGTATATTCAAATATAAGTTCAAGAAAAGGTCGCCGTGCACAAAATATTTACGATTATATTATTCAAGATAAAACTGAAAATGAAGGTGTACGTGTAGTATTATTATCAGCTACACCAGCTATAAATAGACCATTTGAAGTAGC